>Ga0310786_10002343_pt1 | contig 29133 bp, 21 predicted proteins | sample AusTroGonzalo_MG_FD_203881 | JGI IMG/M metagenome (GOLD analysis project Ga0310786, IMG submission 203881) | Bovine rumen microbial communities from tropical cattle in Woodstock, Queensland, Australia - Gonzalo_03 (v2) (version 2) | ecosystem: Host-associated > Mammals > Digestive system >...
CGCCAGTGATGTTGATTGTTCCTCCTGCACCGCTCCGTCCGCCGCCAATGCCGGCTCCATAACTACCACCCGTAGCTGTAACTGTCCCGCCATTAATGGTGATCGTTCCGCCAGCTTTACTTTTTCCGCCGCCGATGCCTGCAGCATAATCCTCACCTGTTGCATTAAGCGCCCCCATCTCAGACTCTTTGTCAGATTGGGCATAGACATTGAACGAATTTCCGCTCTCGACATTAATTCCTTTTTCTGCGGTAAGCGTCACGCCATTCTTCAAAAGCAAGTTGACCGTCCCGCTCACCTGTATGCGTTCGGAAATAGTCACACTTTCGTCAACAACATACCAGCCGCTAGTCCATGAAGTTAAACTGCTTGTTACTGAAGTAGTTGCGCTCGTCAATTTCGTCAACTCGCCGTTTTCGTTCAGGTAACTGAGTTCTTCTGCATTTAGGTTCGCAGCGAGTAAAAGTACTAGGCTTATCAGGAGATAATTGAAGGTTTTCATAGTAAGTTGTTGTGGTTAAAAAAAGTTACGTTACAGCCTCTACAGACTGGTTGAACAGCAAAAAAAATGCCTGACGGAATATCCGCCAGGTCTTAAAGCTTGGTTCTGTCGAGAGAAAATCAAAAATAGTGAAAACCGCGCCCACGCGCGATTCCAATCCTATACCATATACACCACAGCATATCGTGCAACCCGCACGAACAGGGAGGGTATGTGATTTTTTCATTACTTAAAATTTACAAACAGCAAGTTTATCCGTCAAGTGAAATTTTGATTACATGTGGGAGCGGCGGTGCCGCGGTGGGTATCGTATCTGTGAGGGGTTACTGTGTAAGCTGACCCCGGAATGGTTCGGCAAGCTCACCAACCTTAGTCCGGGGTGACAGTGTAGGGGTACAGCACTGGATCCTATCGGGTTCTACGAACCCTCCAGGATGACGGCACAAGACCACCATCCTTCCTACTTGCACCCCAAAATCCTAACCACCAACCACTATCTACTTCCTACCGCCTACTACTTCACCCCATACCCCAAAGCGCAGCGACCTCAAAGGGGCGTAGCCCCGACCTCACCCCTCATTTACTATACTTTAGTCATGGCATACATCGCAATGGCGCGCAAGTGGCGCCCGCAATCATTCAGCGATATGGTCGGTCAGGAACATATCGCAAAGACTCTTGAGAACGCCATCCAAGGCGGCCGTCTCCATCATGCATTCCTCTTTACCGGCACCCGTGGTGTGGGCAAAACCACCAGCGCCCGTATCCTCGCCCGTACGCTCAACTGCAAGGGCAACGACCCGCTGCACCCGTGCGGTCAGTGCGATAGCTGCAAGGATATCGCCGGCGGAAACCCGATGGACGTCTATGAAATAGATGCGGCCTCCAACACCAGTGTCGATAACATCCGTGATGTGATTGAGCGCGTGCAATACCCGCCCGTCATCGGCAAGTACAAGATTTTCATCATCGACGAAGTCCACATGCTTTCGACCGGTGCATTCAACGCCCTCCTCAAGACGCTCGAAGAACCGCCCGCCCACGTGATTTTCATCTTTGCGACGACCGAAGTCAACAAGGTCCCGCAGACCATTCTCAGCCGTGTGCAGCGTTTTGACTTCAAGCGCCTGACGGTTGACCAGATCCGCAGCCGCCTCCGCTACATCTGCGAGCAAGAAGGCATCAAGGCAACCGACGAAGCCCTCGACATCTTTGCCGAAAAGGCCGACGGTTCCATGCGTGACGGTCTCACCTACTTCGACCAAGCGTATGCCTTTACCGGAAACGAGATGACAGCGGAATCCGTCCGCTCCGTCCTCGGCATTCCGCCTGTTGAACTTTTCTTCTCGCTCATCCAGTCCATCGAGAACCACGACATCAAGGGTTGCTTCCGCATGGTGGATGACGCCGTGAAAATCGGCATCGAGTTCATCCCGCTGCTCGATGGCTTTGGCAAGTTCCTCCGCAACTTGCTCTACGCCCGCCTCGACGCATTCACGCCGGATGCCCTCAACATCACCGAAGAGCTTTACACCAAGTACAAGAGCTGCGCCCAAGGCCTTACCAACGGCGACATCCTCCGCATAAGCAAGATGCTCATCGACTTGCAGGGCACGCTCCGCTACAGCACGAACCCGCGTCTGCTAGTCGAAACGACATTCGCCCGAATGGCTTGGCTCGACCGGTTGGTCGATTTACGGAAAGCTCTTGCAGCCATCAACGATCCTAAAAGCGCCGAAAACGACGCGGTAAAAAAAAAAGTAACTGAAGTCGCCGCAATGATAGACGCCCAGGAAGAAGTCCAGGCGTCTTACGACGATCCATTTGCCGGTTACGAACAGAGTAGCGTAACCGCATTTTCGCGTTACGAGATTGCCGCCGCTTGGCCGTCCATCCTTTCGAACATCGCAAATGACGGTGACTACGTGTTCTCCGCCGCGATTGCTGGTACGACGCTTGAAACAGGCGACCCCGAAATAACCCCGTTCCCGATTGCGCTCACCTACGCGGGCACTACCGAAAACGCGGACAACTGGGGCTACCGCCAAATGACGGAACACCCGGAATACGTTGAACGAGTCACTCGCATTCTAGAAGACCGCCTCCAGACGAAAATCGCACTTTCTATCCGCACTCGCGCCTACACCGAAACGGAACTTGCAGAACAGCGAGCCGCCAAGATGAGTCCCTACGAACTCGATTTGGAAAAGGACGAAGGGCTTGCGAAACTCCACAAAATGTTCGCCACGGAACTCGTGTTTTCCAAGAAAATCAAGCGAGCCGCCATGGTCGCCCAATGCGATGAAGAAGAATGCGAGCAGTGAGCGATGAGCAGTCAGCGATGAGCAATCGGTTCCCGTTTTCGTCATCCTCGACCCCGATCGAGGATCTTATGGTTCCTATCGCGGTGCTCCAGGGTGACATTTTTCTCTCGCCATGAATCTCTCGTTGAACCTAATGCCTGACCCCTAAAACCTGACCCCTGAAACCTGACCCCTGAAACCTATAACCTAACCACCAACCACTAACCACTGCCTACTATCTACTTCCTACTAACCACAGCCTACTAGCTCACCCCTCAAAGGGAGCCGAAGGCGACCGACCTCATACCTCAAAGCGAAGCGACCTCAAAGGGGCAACGCCCCGACCCCATTCCTCACAGCTACAAAAAATTCTATAATTACCACGGAAATATCAAAAACAAACCTTTTATAAAAGCGAGGATATATTCATGGACATGAGCAAGATGCTAAAAGACCTTCAGAAAATGCAGAGCAAGATGCTGAAAGCACAAAACGACCTCAAGGCACAGAGCTTTGACGCCGAAGCTGGCGGCGGAATGGTGAAGGTCGCCATGAACGGAAAAGGTGTGCTCACCATGATCAAGCTCAACCCGGATTGCGTTGACAAGGACGATGTCGAAGCTCTCGAAGACCTCATCATGGCAGCCATCAACGCCGCTGTGAAGAAAAAAGACGAAGCCACCCAGTCTAGCATTTCCGATATCACGGGCGGCATGAAAATTCCTGGGTTAATGTAATTTTACAAAGGCTATTGCATTTCATCCCCTAAATTTGCATTTCATCACAAACACTCTAAAGCACCCTTATGTAAATGGTGCTTTTTTTTTACATTTGGTCAGTTATTTAGATTAGGAGAACGAATGTCAAGGAAATTTTTAGTCCTTTCCGCCCTAGCTTTAGGGCTGATTGTACCAGCCTCGGCAAAAGTCTATACCCGAGATGAGGCGGTTAAAACCGCCATGGAAAACTCAGCAGATATCAAAACCGCACAAGAAAGCGTAACTAAAGCAGCATCTCAAGTTGAAGGCGGTTACGGAAGAGCTTACCCATCTATAGACTTGAACGCAAGTATCACTCGCAATTTTGGAAAAGACGATATCACAAAGAGTACGCCAGTATCTGATGCCGCTGCAGACAGCACTCTTGGAGCAAGCCTATTCGACAAGTTGGTCCTAGCCCCGGCAGCAGACCAGATTCTCAGTGGAGTGTCTGCGATGCAAGGCTACCGCTGGCAATCCAACGCGACACTTTCCATCACCCAAGTTCTTTACGCTCAAGGAGCAATCGGCACAGGAGTCGAAATCGCCAAAGCTTATAAAACAGGTGAAGAAGTCAAGCTCGAACAAGCAAAAGATACCGTTCGCTACAGCGTCGATAACGCCTTTGACGAGCTCATCGTCTTGGATTCTTCCATTGCAATTTTCGAAGAAAGCATTGAACTGACAAAAGCTCATTATGAAATGGCAAAACAGAGTTTCGAAAGTGGCATGGGTAAAGAACTTGATGTCATTCGTGCCGAGCTCGCACTCGATCAGCTCAACTCCGAATACGAACAGCAAAAAAAGAAACGCGTTCTCGCCAGAAACAAGCTCCTCAACACCATGGGACTTGAATGGGAATCCGATGTACAATTTACCGGAGAACTCCGCAACCCCGAATCGAACAATCCCTTCCCTGACACAGCCATGGCAAACGTGTTGAAACGCCGCAAAGAGCTAGCCCTACTCAAAATAAACGAAGAAATGGCTTCAAAAAACATTGAACTTGAAGAAGCCGACTACAAACCATTAATCACGTTAATCGGAAAACTCGGATACAACAACAGCCAAAACGAAATCACCGAATGGGACGCTCCAAAGTGGAGCAAACTTAACAAGTCCATTACGTTAAATTTGTCCATGAACTTGTTCAAGGGATTCCAAACCCGCGAAAAAGTCGTTCAAGCAAAGTCCTCGCTCCGTACGCTCCAAATTACAAAGGAAAATGCAGAACGCGGATTCCGTTTGCAGATTGAAGCCTGCGTAAACTCATTGGAAGATGCTCAAACGCAGCTTGATCTTCAAAAGCGTCAAATTGAATTATCCCAAAAGAACTACGATTTAACAGAAGCCGCCTACAAAATCGGACGCGAAACGCAGGTCAATCTGCTCGATGCAAACGTCAAGCTTCGCGAGTCAAAGATTAAGTACATGCAAGCCGTGCTCAGTTGGAACAAGGCCTACAACGCACTGCTCCAAGCCACAGGTGAATATTAAGATTTAAGAGGAAGACAAACAAATTATGAAGACGATTACAAAAACACTCATTACTATTTCTGCCATGTCGCTCCTCCTTGCCGGATGTGGCGAAGCAAAGAAAGAAGCCAAAGCCGAAAAGAAAGTCACAACCATCGAAGAAATTCAGAAGGTCAAGGGCAAGCCCGCCCGCGTTGTAAAAGCAGGTGTCGTGAAGCTTACCGATGTCCGTTCTTTCAGCGGCACCATCGAAGGTAGCCAGCAGACCAACGCCGTAGCAAAGCTCGGCGACCCGATTGCAAAGATTAAGGTTCGCGTAGGCTCCAAGGTCAAAAAAGACCAAGTCCTTGCAGAATTCGCCTTTACGGGTGACAACACCGCATACCAGCAAGCCCAAGCTCAAATCGCCATGCAAGAAAAGACTCTTGCCCGCACCAAGGAAGTGCAAGCCAAGGGTGGCGTTTCCCAGCAAGATGTCGATCAGCTCGAAACACAAATAAACGTAGCCAAGATGAATCTTGAAGCTGCCCGCCGTGCAACACTCGTGCTCGCCCCCTCTTCCGGAACAATCACCGAAGTCAAGCACAAGGTCGGCGAAGTTCCGGGTGTCGGTGGAGTCATGTTCACCATCGCAAATCTTGACAAAGTCATTTTGAAGCTCAACGTCACAAGCTCCGAAATCGGATTCTTCAAGAAGGGCGCAAAGGCAACGATTGAATTGAACGGTGAAAAAATCCAAGGCGAAGTAACCCTCATTCCGCTCGCCGCCGACAAGGTTACGCGTTTCTTCCCGGTCGAAGTGACCTTCAAGAACACAAATCGCAAACTCCTCCCCGGTATGTACCTCACCGCAAAGCTTGATGCTCGCGAAGTCACCGGCGTGACCGTCCCGACCGAAGCCATCGTCTATGGCAACGGCGTGAACGCAGTCTGGGTCGTCGATAAAGAAGGCAAGGCCAAACGCAAGATTGTGCAGCTCGGCGTGCAGACCAAGAACGACATCCAAATCACCGAAGGAATCAGCGAAGGCGATGTCGTGATGGTCGATGGCCAAAACCGCATGAACGATGGCGATAAGGTGCTGATTGTCGAATAATCGACACTGGAGTTATAGCCAATGATTAAAGCCAGTATTTACAAACCAATCACCATGCTCATGGTCATCTTGACCGTGGTGGTGTTCGGTCTTTATACCTACTCCATGATGGTCGTGGACTTGATGCCGAAATTCGAAGTTCCAGTCGTCACGGGAACCATCATTTATCAGGGCGCAAACCCGGAAGAAATCGAAACGACGATTATCAAGCCCATCGAAGAACAGGTGGAACTTGTCGATGGTATCGACTACGTGCAATCCATCTGCTTGGAAAACTACGGTATCGTGGTCGCCATGTTCAACATGGGCGTGAACGTTGACGTTGCCGCTAACGACGTGCGTTCCAAGATCGAACTTGCATCCGTGAACTTCCCGGACGCCGTGCAAGCCCCGATTATTTCGAAGGTCGATATAAACGGTCAAGCCATCATGGCTATTTCGTTTACCGGCCCGCTCAATTCTACAGAACTCCGCCAGAAAGTCGAAGACGAAATCGAACCGCTATTCACCTCTGTTTCCGGCGTGGCTAGCGTCGATATCTTCGGTGGTACAACCCGCCAGATTTCGATCGAAGTCGATAAGGAAAAGATGAAGGACCGCGGTGTCGATATCGGCACCATGATGGGCCTTTATGGACAATCCAACGTGAACCTCCCGGTCGGTGAAGTCATCGGCAAGCACAAGAACACGACCGTGCGTACCGCAGGTAAGTTCCGCAGTCTCGACGAAATGCGCGACATGGAAATACCGACAGCTACAGGCGTCGTGAAGCTCTCCGAAATTGCAGTTGTCAAGGATACGATTGAAACGATTACCTCCATGTCCCGCTTTAGCGGCCGCAACTCCGTCGCTCTCGATATCAAGAAGCGTTCCGACGCTAACGTGGTGGAAGTTTCCAGAGGCGTGCTCAAGCGTTTGGCAGAAGTCAACAAGACACTCCCCGAAGGATTCAAGTTGACCTTGATTTACGACAAATCCGAAGCCGTGAACGAATCCATCGACAACGTTATCCAGAACATCATTATCGCCATCGTGCTTACCGCAGCACTCTTGCTCTTGTTCCTCGGCAAGTTCTCGACGATGATTATCGCAGCCCTCACGATGCCGATTTCCGTGATCGGCGCATTCACGCTCATGTACTTTGCCGGATTCGGCATCAACATGATGTCGCTCATGGCTCTATCGAGTTCCGTGGGTCTATTGGTGACAAATTCTATCGTGGTGCTTGAAAACATCAACGCCAAGTTGAACCAGGGCCTCGACCCGAAGGAAGCTGCTTACAAGGGAACATCCGAAATCATGATCGCTATCATGGCATCGACGCTCACCAACGTCTGCGTGTTCGTGCCGATTGCATTCATGAAGTCCATCGTGGGTATCTTCTTCCGTACGTTCGGTATGACCATGGTGTTTGCTACGTTCGTGTCGCTCCTTGTGACATTTACGCTCACGCCGCTCATGGCAGCCTATTTGTTCAAGGGTAAAAAGAAAGACGAAAACGGAAACATCATCGAAGAAAAGCCGGGCATTATCGGAAGCTTCTTGGGCATATTCCCCAAGATTTTGAACGGTTTCCGTTTTGTCTATTTGAAGATGCTTAGTTTCTGCCTCTCTGTCCCGGGCGTGATTTTCCAAGTTGTAGCCCTCGTCTTGACGCTCATGTTCGTCGTAAACTTGGCAAAGAACAACTTGACCGTTGAACTTTCTCCGAGACAGGATCAGGGCATGATGAGCATCAAGCTCGAAATGCCTGTAGGTACGAACATCGAAACGACCGACAGCGTTGCACGCATTATCGAATCCCGCGTCAAGGACATTCCCGAAATCGTCCATTACAGCATGAACGTCGGTGGCTCCAACGGCATGACGACAGTCAACCAAGCTACCATGCGCGTAAAGCTTTTGAAGGACTGGGAAAAGAAAAAAATGCCCGAATGGAAAGGCCACATGCGTGGCACTGACGATATCGTCGATTCCATCCGTCCGTACTTGGCAGACATTCCTGACGCTTACATTTCTGTGAAATCAACATCCGCATCAGAAATGCAGAACAACGCAAGCGGTGACGTGGTGCTCGAAGTCAGCGGCCTCCATGCAGACTCCGTGATCAAGGCATCGCAAATCGTTCTCGACCGCGTAAGACAAAAAATTGGCGGTGTCGTGGACATCAAGACAAGCTACGAAGCCGGTAAGCCGGAAATCCGCTTGATTCCGAACCGCGCCGCCATGGCCGACTACGGTGTCACACTCCAGACAATCGCCAACTACAACTACATTGCAGTGAGCGGTTACGAAGCTGGCCAATACACCGAAAACGGCGAAGAATACGACGTTTACGTGCGCTTGAAAGAAAAGGATAGACAAAGCCACGCCGATATCGAAGACTTGCCCATCAAGACTCCGAAAGGCTACGTGAGCGCAAGCGAACTCTTCTTCATCGAAGACGGTGCTGGCCCGACTCGAATTGACCGTAAGTACAAGATGAGACGTGTTGACGTGTCGATGAACTTGCTCCCCGGACATACGACCGGTGAAATCATGGGCAAGCTCACGGAACTCACCAACGGCATGAAGGATGAACTCCCTGAAGGCATTTCGTTTGGCTTTGGCGGTAACGCAAAAATGCAGAACGACATGCAGAAGGAATTCATGACCGCTATCGTGATGGCCATTATCCTCACCTACATCTTGCTGATCGCCCTCCTCGAAAGCTTTGCACAGCCGTTTATCATCATGACGACCATCCCGATGGGTGCTATCGGCGTGCTCCTCGCTCTCGTTATTACAGGCAAGGCACTCTCCATGATCGCACTCATGGCAATCGTTATGTTGATCGGTGTGGTGGTGAACAACGCTATTCTATTGCTTGACGAAGCAAACCGCTTGTTGCGTAGTGGAAGCATGGGCCGCCGCTCAGCCATGATGACAGCAGCCAAGTCCAAGTTCCAGCCGATTGCACTTGCAACGCTCGCCTCCGTGATTGCACAGCTCCCGCTCGCATTCGCTCTCGGTGGTAACGTGGCCGCTATGACGCAGCCGATGGGTATCGCCTCTGTGGGTGGCTTGATTGTGTCTGCATTCCTCACCATGTTCTTGGTGCCGACATTCTTCTGGCTCCCGAACGCCCTCTTTAGCAAAGCAAAGAGCGGAGCAAGCAACATCCAGAAGAAACTGATGAGAAAAGCTTAATCTAATTTCATAAGGCAACTCCCCAAGTCCCCCATCCGGGGGACTTTCTTTGTATGCTAAGCACAATCCTGTCACCCTGGGGTCCACACTTTTGCAAACGGTTGTTTGCCAAATTTACAACAAATTGATTTTTGGATTTTTTTCTTTGTATTTTACGGGAATGGATCAAAGAAACTTGTCAAGAAAATGGTGCCGGAAAAACGGGATTGCAATATTAGATAACGGGGCTATTGCCATTACAAACGCAAACGATGAACTCACCCTCGAAAAAATCCGTTTTCTCACGCAACAGCAAATCATTCCAGAGCAACACACCGCCGCCGAAATCAGGCTCATGCACAGCCATGCAGAAACATTCGATGACGAAGATTTGCTCAAGCACCTCAAGCATTTGGATGCATCAAGAAATTCATCTTGGGAATCAGAACCGATTATAAACCTCGTCGATAGTTTAATCGTAAAAGCGCTCCAGAAAAAAGCGACCGATATCCACCTCGAACCGACAGCCGACTCGCTCCGCGTACGACTACGTATCGATGGACTTTTAACGGAATACCGCACGTTTCCGCAATGGCTTGCCGAGCCCGTACTGATACGCCTCAAAGTCATGGCGAACGTCGATATCACGGAGCGCCGCCTCCCCCACGACGGAAGTTTTGCATTCGATAATTTTCAGCAAAAAATTAACGTACGACTGAGCACCATCCCTGTAAGCAACGGCGAAAAATGCGTACTGCGATTGCTCAGTGCAAGTGATTCAGCACAAACACTTGCAAGCCTCGACTTCAGCGAAAAAACGCTCCAAGCCCTCCGTCGTATTTTCAACGCGCCGCAAGGTCTGTTCCTCGTCACAGGCCCCACCGGGAGCGGCAAGACGACAACGCTTTACGCAGGCCTCCGCGAAATCATCCAACGAAAAATCAATGTGACCACCATCGAAGATCCCGTAGAATACGAACTTTTCGGAGCCAACCAAGTTTCCGTGAACGAAAAATGCGGTTTCACATTTGCAGTCGCCTTGCGCTCCATCTTGCGTCAAGACCCAGATGTGGTTCTCGTTGGCGAAATCCGCGACAGCGAAACCGCGCAAATTGCACTCCGCGCCGCACAAACCGGACACCTCGTTTTAAGCACGCTGCACACGAACAGCGCCAAAGGAGCCACCGCCCGATTGCTAGACCTCGGCGTGCCCAAAAGCGTCTTGGACGAATCCTTACTCGGCGTTTTCGCCCAACGCCTCGTGCGAAAAGCAGCAACACACACGGATGCCGACGCGCCAGAAAACACAAAAAGCGAACAAATTTACAGCGGCAGAACCATCGTCTGCGAACTGTTACTCCCCGACGGCACTTACGCCGACGGAACCATGCAAGAAAACGCACAGCACCTCATTGCAAAAGGAATCACAGACGAAGATGAAGTCAGAAGAGTGATAGGAGAATGAGCTACGAGCCATAAGCAGTGAGCCATGAGATATGGAGGGAGAGTAATGAATACGATAAATAAATCCTAGCAGCAAAACATTTGCTCATAGCTCACACCTCAAAGCGAGCTGGCGAGCGACCTCATAGCCCAAAGCTCACTTCTTCCCGCCGAACCAAGAATTGATATCATCGCCTTCTTTCATCGTCATCTTATCAAAGTAATCCAAACCTTCGCCGAGTACAACCGTGCGGATTCCCGCCTGAGCAAAAACCGATTGCAGATACTCTGTACCGCTGCGGCCCGCTTCATCCTTGTCCAAACAAAGTACAACACTTTTATTCTTAAAAAGCGGAATCCATTCCGTTTTGAAAGAACGCACTCCAGGAATACCGATAGCGTCAATGCTCTGCCCTAAAAACGTGAGCGTATCGACAACACCCTCGCACAAATAAACCCATCCCGGCTTTTGATTCAACGCAGATACGTTGTACGGATACGGCACGGTTCCCCGCAAATTCAATTCCTTGGGCACAACAGTGCTGTCAATGGCACGTGCCTGAAAATAAAACGAACGACGTTTCGCATCAAGATACGGGAAAAACAACGGATGCTTGTAATACCTCAAATTTCCTTTTTCATTGAAAAGCCCGACATACTTCAGAACTTCCAAATCATACATTTCTTTGAGTTTATTGTTAAGCGTTCCATAATCGGTAATCGTACGCAATAGCATTTTGTCCCAAATCGGCTTGTAAATGCGACGACGAGCCAAATACGCCGCCGCCGGAGTCTTATCGACGGGACTCAGCATTTTCAAAAAGGAGAGAATTATCTTTTTACGTTCGTCTTCACTGACAAGTTCTTTTACCGGCTCTGGTGACGAGTATTCCAACGCCGCTTCGCGAACAGCAGTTTTTGCCACAAGCGTCACACTTTGCACCATAGGGCGAACCAGTCCTGCGTTATTCATAGGAACATCATTCGTCGCAACATCACGATTTTGCACCGAAGGTTTTGCCCCCGGCACCAAGAAATGATACGTTTCTTTAAGCCAATTCAACGCTTCCAAGAACGTGCAATTTTTTACGATTTGAACAAGCGAAATCACATCTCCGCGAACATCATCACAGACCCAGCAACGGAACGTTCCGCGTTCTTCTGAAAACGAAACAGAAGGCGTCCTATCGCCATGAGCGTGGCGCATCGGAAAAAAACAACGACAACGACCATGCACCACCGACACGCCTAAAGCGTTCGCCACAGCGGTAATTGATAAAGCAGACTTAAATTGTTTCAGTTCCTCATCTGTCATTGCACAAAGAATATATATATTTTCGTCATGATAATTCAAGAAAATATACCGATGAGCGAGCACACGTCCTTTAAAGTGGGCGGCCCTGCAAAATATTTTATAAAAGCAGAATCCATAAGCGACATCAAAGAAGCGATTCAATTTGCCAAAGAACAATCGCTCCCCAATTTCATTCTCGGCAAAGGCACGAACTTGCTCGTCTCCGACAGCGGATTCAACGGAGTCATCATCCAGTTCGGTAAATTATTCTCGGAAATCACGAACCTCGGCAACGGAAAAATCTCTGCAAAAGGGGCCACACCGCTCGCCCGCCTCGCCCGCTATTCCATCAACGAAGGACTTGCAGGCATTCATAAACTCGCCGGGATTCCCGGTAGCCTTGGCGGTGCGATTTACATGAACGCCGGAGCTTACGGGCAAGATATTTCACAGACATGCGTTGAAGTCGAAACCATCGACATGGACGGATATTTGCACACGAGAACAGCAAATTATTGTGATTTTGGATATCGCCACAGCAAATTCCAAGAGCTTGCCGCATCCGCCAAAAAAGAATTTATCTTATCCGCAACATTCCAACTCACGCCTGCAACATCGCTTGGTAAAACGTCCGAAGACCTCGAAACAGAAATGCAGGAATGTATGACAAAACGCCGCAACAGCCAGCCGCTTTCCATGCCGAACGCAGGCAGCACCTTCAAGCGGCTTTCCTCTGGAGCCGCCGAAACGCCTACGCAAATTGCTCCCGGCTACTACATCGAACAAGCGGGGTTAAAAGGGTTCCGCATTGGCGGTGCCGAAGTGAGCCGTGTCCATGCAAACTTTATCGTAAACACAGGCAACGCAACAGCCGCAGACATCAAGCAACTCAGCGAACACGTTCAAAAAGTCGTCGCCGAAAAATTTGGCATCCAATTGCAAAGAGAAATTATACTGCTAGGCGACTGAGCGTTAATAGACGAAAGACGAAAGACGATAAATGCGTAGGGCGAGAGTCGCAGCCATGCTTGCATGGATATGACCGAGCCCAGCATTTAGTACTGGAACGAAGAGAAAGTACAAAGACGATAAATGCGTAGAGCGAGAGTTCTTCTTGATTCGTCATCGCGAAGGCGAGAATTTATAAAAGAATCTAGTCTCTAACCTCAAGCCTCTAATCTAGTCTCTGCAACCGGATCATAGCGGTTGAGAATCCACACGATCAGCACATAGACCGAACCGCCAATCAAACCGCCGGTCAAATCCGCCACCAAATCAAGCGCACTACAATCGCGGCCTTCGACAAAACTCTGGTGATATTCGTCCGTGCAACCGTAAGCAAGAGCAATGAACGCCACAATCAAGACCTTGAGCCACGGCTTAGAAGACCACTGATTACGAGTCCACCACATGCAAAAGCATCCCGCCAAAGTCGCATACTCGCAAGTATGAGCAAGCTTATCCCATACATGCGGAAAATCTTCCAACTCCGCCGAAGTCATCGACGAAATTTTGAAAATGATAGCCATGCAAAGGATGGCGGGAACTTTTCTAAAAAAAGGATATTTATCGAACAAAGATTCAAACATGGGCCCAAATTTAGCTTTTTAAAAAGCTATTCATTCTTGAGCAAATGCTTGGAAACAACGTTTTTATATTCTTCTTCCGCCGTCATATCATTGATTCGATTGCTCTTCTTGCCATCTTCGTAATTTTCAAAATAGCAATAAGTCTCGTAAACCTTTTTCGCCTTTAATGGCTTGCCTTTGGTTAGCGTAACAGCCACTTCAAAATGGGCAATCCGGTTCTGCTTGAGGCGGATTGGGAACTTGAATGTGTTTGTCGTTATTTCATCCGCCTTGAACGTCTTGACAACAGCCCCTTTGCGCTTGATGACGATTTTTTTAATTTGCTTAACATCGCCCCCCGTCAAGCCAACCACGCTAAAGCGGAGCGTCGCCGGAATATCACGTTCGTCAGGCAACACATGAATGCGTTCGCGCCCCAACCCTTCGATGATTACCGACGGTTTGAGTTTTTGCAACTGTTGTACAGAATCCTTTGCAGCTTGCGTCTTACGTTCATTCGCCTTCGTCAAAATCTCAGCCATTTTCGCCGACACAAAGTTTGTATTCCACGTATGGCAAACAAATTCCACCTCGCTATCGCCACAAGTGGCAATAAAGCGCTTCGGACCAAACGCAGAGGAATCCTCCCATTCAAACGTCCTCCTGTAGAGGCCGCTTTCTGGAACCGTATCGCGAATTCCAAGAACCGAGACAAAGTTCCCCGGAACAAACAACGCTTCCAACGTGACGCTCGGCTTTCCAATGTATTCATTCAAAATCTTCGGCTTGAATTGCGCCCTGTTTTTCTTTATAAAGCCATCCGCTTTTTTCTTGTAAGCATCATCAAATTTCTTTATCAAAGCAGCAATTTTATCCAAATTCAATTTTGATACGGACACACCTTGCGTCTCCGCGGCCTTTGAAACCATAGTTTCAATAGCCCGTGCCAAAATCAACGACCCCGAACCTGCAAGCGTCAAAACTTTTACACCGTTATCATTCGCGAGCAACGTTTCCCCACCCTTGATAACGATGACCGAATCATTCCACAAGATATCATGGCGCCCCTCCTTAATAGAAGAGACCTCTAGCCCATCGACATTTTCGACAAAGCCGGCGGAACTTTGAGTCACAGACGAAACTTTTTCAGTTCGGATTTCAAATTCATCTCTGACCGCCTGTTTCTGTATATCAAAGAACAACTTTCCGTAATGGAGCGAAAGCATAAACCGTTGCTTCAACGATTCGAACTTTTTTGCATCGAGCTCCACCTCTGATTTTCCAACAATCTTGAACGCAGAACCATCGGCAACCGACAATACAATCGCTCCTCCAGACTCCGTCAAAAGCAAATTATTCTCAAAAACTTTTTGGCCGACACTTAAACTGCGGGGCATCCCGTTCAGATACTTTAGCCTAGCTCCACCCTGAATATCCTTGACATACCCCTTAAAAATTTGCGTAGCCACGACATTTTGGGTGGTTCCCATACTTTTTTTATGAGTCTGTTTTGACTTTTCTTCGCAGGCGGAAAACAGCAAAGACACTACGATAAGGAGGACAACACCACACAGTCCGTTCAAATTAATCCTCGCATGAAGATTACCGAACATGACTTTCATTCTAGTAATTATAATTTCAGATAAGAAATTTACAATCACTTTGTCCCCTTTCAAAACCACCAAAAAACAGTTTTCCTTACGTTTCAACGATAACTATATATATAATAAAAGAAATATAATAAAATTTTCTAATTTTTTTCCCATGAAAGCAATAACTCTTAAAGCCGGACGTGAAAAATCCGCCCTCCGCTACCATCCGTGGATTTTTAGCGGAGCCATCGACGAAGTTATCGGCGACCCCGCACTGGGCGACGTCGTTGAAGTTTACAGCTACCATAGCGATTTTCTGGGCCTTGCTGCCTATTCACCCAAATCCCAAATCCGTGGACGATTCTGGACATTCGGGACAGAAGGAAAAAACGTAAAAATTGACCGAGAATTCTTCAGCGACATTCTCGACCGCGCCATCGCCGCCCGCAAGAGCCGTGGGTTCGACATCGAAGACAAGAGTAGCGCTTTCCGCCTGATTAACGCCGAAAATGACGGGATTCCCGGCTGTATCATCGACAAGTACGCCGACATCTACTCCGTAGAAATCCTTGCCGCCGGAGCCGAAGTCAACCGCAACACCATTTACGAACTGCTCGCCGAGAAAACGCACTGCCGGGGCATTTACGAGCGCTGCGATTCCGAAGTCCGCAAAAAAGAGGGTCTCCCCCTCCGCACAGGGACCATCTTTGGCGAAGTCCCCGACGAACCGGTCATCATTGACGAAAACGGCATACTCTTCCCCATCGACGTGAAGAACGGTCACAAGACGGGTTACTACCTCGACCAACGCGATGCACGCCGCCGCGTAGGCGAACTTTCCAAGGGGAAAAAGGTTCTGAACTGCTTCTGCTATACCGGCGGATTCGGTCTTTACGCCCTCCGGGGCGGTTGCGAAAAAGTTTATCAAGTCGATGTATCCAAGGACGCGCTCAAGCTCGCCAAGGAAGGCATCATGCGGAACAAACTAAGCACAGCACACGCGACGCACGTCGAAGCCGACGTGTTCCAATACCTGCGCAAGTGCCGCGACAAAGCGGAAACATTCGACTTCATCGTACTTGACCCGCCCAAATTCATCGAAAGCAAGGACAACTTGCAAAAGGGCGCACGCGGTTACAAGGACATCAACTTGCTTGCCATGAAACTCCTCGCCGAAGGCGGCATGCTTGCCACATTCAGCTGCTCCGGCCTCATGGAAATGGACTTGTTCCAGAAAATCATTGCCGATGCCGCTGCCGATGCCCACCGCCGCGTCCAAATCATCGAACGATTCGGCCAGCCCGCCGACCACCCCGTGAACACCGCCTTCCCCGAAGGACAGTACCTCAAGGGCCTGCTCGTGCAAGTGGTGTAGAAGCTATGAGGTCGCTTCTCCCCATTCGCGGATCATGACTACATAAGTGCTAAAGCACTAAGTAGTCAAAGAGCTTTGAGCTATGAGGGCGGCACTACGTGCCTTTGAGTTTTTTATAATCGAGCCTACGGCTCCTAATTTCAACTCATGGCTCAAGACTGAAAACTCATTTCCTCTAAAAATTTAATTTTCTTACTAAAAAACTATATTTTAATATCACTAGCTCATTATTTTTTTTATACATTTATAGAGTGAACTGATTTATGGAATATTTATAAGGGATGATAAAATGTATTTAATGACATACGACATAGGCACGTCCTTTATAAAAACGACTCTCACCAACATCACGGATAAAATCGAGTTCGTAGGAGCCACTGTAGTAGGGACGCACAATACGACAACTGAGGATGGCAAAGGCGACGAGCAGAACGCCGCTGAATGGTGGGATACGATTTGTCGCAGCACAAAAGAACTCCTCAAGAACTACAGCATTTCGAGCGACCAAATCAAAGGAATCAGCTTCTGTTCCCAATTGAGTGCAACCGTCCTCGTCGATGAAAACGGCAACATTGTCCGCGCTCCCATGACATTCCTCGACAGACGTGCAGACAAGGAATTCAAGGAATATTTCAACACGGGATTGCGAATCCACGGGCTTAATTTCTGGAAGCTCTTGAAAGCCATCTACCACACGAAAATGGTTCCCGCAGGAGCTTACCACCCCATCTGGAAGTACAAGTGGGTGCAAAACAACGAACCCGAAACATTTGCCAAAGTCCGCCATTTCCTCGATGTCGGCGATTACATGCTGTACAAGACTACCGGTAGGTTCGTCCGCACGGAGGACTCCGCATTTTGCTCTGCGCTCAACGATTGTCGCGACGGCCATTCCGGCTGGAGCCACGCCATGGCAAAAGCCTACGGCATTAACGAAAAGCATTTACCCGAAATCGTCAAATGCACAGATATCGTCGGGAATTTATCCGCAGACGTTGCAGAACAGTTAGGCTTGAGCGAAGGGACTCCCGTAATCGCAGGGGCTGGAGACGTTTCCATGGTCGCCATCGGATGCGGCAACACCAAAAAGAACCTCACCGGAATCTACTGCGGAACGTCAGGCTCGGTCTGCACTGTAGTAAAACGCGAAATGCAATCTTCCGACATCATGATGATTTCCATCAGAGGTCCAAATCCGTCGCAGAAATACTTCTACGGAGAGCTGGAAACAGCCGGTAAATGTTTCGCCTGGGCAAGGCATCTCATCGGGAAACTTGACGAATCGAGATACTCTTACGAAGAATGCGCATCGTTGATTTCCAAAGCAGCACCAGGTTCGCGCGGGCTCTTGTTCACGCCGTTCTTGCACGGTTGCAAAACACCTTTTGAAAACGGCAACATCCGCAGTTCGCTTTCCGGCATTAGTCTTGAAACGGATAGAGGCGATTTGTTGCGTGCCGTAGTCGAAGGCATCTGCTTCCACTTCCGCTGGATGCTCGAAAGCCAAGCACAAAAATGCAAAATTTCTGACACAATCCGCTTTGCCGGTGGACTTGCCAGACTGAATGTTTTAGGACAAATTCTCGCTGATATCACCGGCCACACGATTGAAGTTGTCAAGCATCCGCAATACGTCGGAGCCTTGGGAGCCGCGGCCATTGCCGCCATCGGCCTTGGCAAACTCAAGTTCGAGGACATCCACGATTACATCGAAGTCGCAAATACATACACGCCTAATCCCGAAACGCACGAGATTTACAACAAGATTCATACAAAATATCTCGCTAAAGTCAAAAGCGATAGAAAACTTGTGGATTAGAGACTATAGACGAAAGACGAGAGACGAAAGACGAAAGAATTTAGCGATGAGCTGCGAGCAATGAGTCCTGAGGGAATATCATCCTGAGCGGAGCCTGTAAGGCGGAGTTGAATGGATCTAAGGCTGTGGACTCAAAATTCACTTCAACAACCGCGTTCCAAAGTCTTGGATTTTGAGGACAGTCGGATACGCAGGGAGTTGCATGTTGTTTTGCAGCGTTCCACGGCGAAGTTCATGACCGTTAACATCAAATAGCGAGAACTTGCGACCAATCAATTTCGGAGAAACTGTCAATTGATGGTTCTGCACGCGGATTGTTTCGAGTTTGTATTTGACCGAAGCAATGCTTGAAATGGCGGCATTGCGAGCGTTAACGGAGTCTAAAGCGTATTTTCCAAATTCATAATCAGGGGGGCCACCAACATCAAAATCATGCATAACCCCTTGAGAATAATCAAAAATAAGAGCCTTTGAGTACATCCCATTACTTTGCAAATATTTTTCGATTTCAGGAACTAGCACTGAGTCAATTTTTGCAAGCAATGAATTATAAGACGAATCATTAGCTGCCATTATGCCACATCTTCTATAATGATTTATTTGATTTTCAAAGACCTCCCTCCATGAATGAGTTGCCCCAGTAAGAACATAAAATTCTACATTTCCTATGATATTAGGCCATCCATACAAAATGTCTGAATCCAAAACCGTCGGACACAAAACATCCTCATATATATGGCACCCTGATTTATCTAATTCTGCACAAAACTCTCTCCAGTTATCCTCAATTTCAAAATCATCCTCTTCAAACCATGTTTCTGGAAGGTTTTCTATACGTACGGGCATTTCTATTTTAATTTCTGCCCACACAAATGTCGTTAAAACAAGCAACAGAATCAATAACTTTTTCATTTTAGCACTCCTAACCAAGCAACGTCAAGCAGCGTATTGGATGTAGTTGATTCTACCGTAATAATCTAATTTAAATTTTCATTTTCTATATAAAGATTTCCGTAAAAAACTATTCACGGTAATCAAGCCTTCATCTAAATATGGGTGTGCAATTATTCGCTCTTTTCCTTACAGGCTGTTATACCAAAACCGATGATATGAATAATGCCGGGACATGCCCGGCATGACATTGTACGAAATATGAAAATTTTAACGGGAAACAGCCTTTCGCTAGCAACAACAAACTAACAAAAGTAAATCAACAGCCAAAGGCCAACGACTATTGACCATTGACTATTAACTAACAACAATTTTATCGCTTAACACGCGGGAGTTCGCTGGCATGCTTTTCGAGCCACACGGCGTCTTCAAGTGCGCGTTCGGCTTCGGCAGCCCAGTCGGAATCCGGGTATCCGCGAACAACATCACGATAGCGGTTCACGGCACTGTGGAAGTCTCGCAATTCACGATAAACGTTGCCCATCTGGAGCATCGCGAAATAGCGTTCATCCGACGTGACATCCGTTTCAAGCAAAGCCTTGTACATCTGGAGCGCGGCTTCGTAGTAGCCGTCCGCATACAAAGCATTCGCATTGGCGATGGAATTCGCAGCCGTCGGAGCGACAACGTCATTCTGCGGTTTAGTCACAACTTCCTCGGACTTCGCCTTGTCGTTCCCCGTTTTCTTGGCATCCTTTAAGGCCTTCGCTTCGGCTTCCTTCGCCGCCTTTTCTTCGGCAGCAGCATTGGCAACAGCGTTAATTTCAGCCAAACGATCTTCAGCGGCCTTACGGAACTTGGCATCAGGCGCAGCCTTTTTCAAATAAGCAGCCAAATACTTTTTTTCCTGATCCGTACGTTTGCTTTTCTGGTTAATCTTTGCCAAGTAGTAATTGGCGTCGTTACCGCGTTCCTTGTACGAAAGTCCCTTTTTCAAGTTGAACTCGGCCTTGTCGTATTCGCCCATCTCATAACGGGTTAGGCCCGCATAGAAATACGCACCGGCATCGCCGGGCCTCTTCGAAAGCACCGTTCTCCAAAGCGGAGCGGCTTCGGCATAGCGCCCAGCGGCAAGCAAAGCCTTGCCTTTTTCAAACGGATCTTCAGAAACATCGACCGTAGCTTTCTGAGCAACCGGCGCAGCAGGCTGAGTTTTAGTTTCAGTCTTTGCAGGGGCGGTCGTTTGTGCCGTTTTCGTAGGCGATGCAGCGGGTTTCGTTTCAGTCTTGGCCGGTTCTGTTTTAGCGGTTTCGGTCTTCGAAGCCGCTGTAGAAGTCTTTCCGCCCTTCATCTTTGCACGCTCGGCATCGGCCTTGGCCTGCTGTCCCATCGCTTCAAAAGCCTTTGCAGCCCCTTCGTATGCGGCTGTCAAGCTCGGATCATACTGGTAAGCCAAACGATAATTCGCCACAGCACCTTTATAATCCTTCATCTTCATGCGGACGTTACCGGCAGCCATGTAAGCTTCGGTATTCTTCTTATTTTCGGCCAGCATAGCACGATATTCACCAAGGGCCTTATCATACTGTCCCTTAGCCTCAAAACGTGCACCCTGTTCAATACGGGGGTCAACAGCCCAGGATTGAGACATTCCCAACAAAAAAGCAAGCGCGATAAAAGGCAATTTCTTGTTCATAGAAAAAAAATTAGTAAAAACCATTGACAATGTAATTTAGATAGACGATATTAGTAGCAGTGATGTGGATATTTTTATCTATCCGCAAAGGAGAAAAAATGAAAATCACCGAAGTTGTCGATAAGTACAAACCGGACGAACAAGAACTCATCATCGAAGCCTACGAACGCGAAGGGGGCGATACCGAGGATGTAGATCTCATTCTCTTGGACCGTATTTGCGCAAGGCTCGGACTCGGGCTTGATAACGATGATTTAGACAACGACGACATCGCCGAAGAAATCAATTTCGACGAATACGGGACTCATTTCGAAGACGTCTCCGAAAGCGAAGATGAATTGTGATTAGGGGTTAAAAAGGTATGAGCTATGAGGTATGAGCTATGAGGTATGAGCTATGAGCGATGAGTAATGAGTATAAATTAGTCACCGAAGGTACAATAAAAAAACTCAATGCTCAGAGCGAAGCGAGCTGAAGGCTCATCGTCACAACCGTCACTCTTCCATATTCGCGACGCATCGGACGTAAAGTCCTTTGTGTATGCTTTCATCTGTACGGTTGATATCCCGCACTTGACGCCTAAATTCCCAAGCACGGGCAGAATTCTTCAATATAGACGTTGACGACCAATAATGCCCAGAACCGTCGCCATCGCAATAGCCATCCCAATCCTGGCATCCGCCGCGACCTAGATTTTCCCAATCGAGCGTAGCGCGTTCCTTCTGGTAATCACGCCATTCGCCATCATCCGGCAAATGCCAACCCGCCGGGCAAGCCTTGAGAGCTTCGTCATAAGTATAATAACGGCCAAACTTTTCGCACGACACTTTATCTTCAATATAGCACTGTTTTTCAGAAGTCAAACTAAATGCGAGATTCTGCTTCATCCAAATTTTGCCGGCACGGAGTTCTACTTTGTACTTCTTTTTATCTCTGTTATCCGTAAGCATCATATCTTTTTTCGACACGCCTTTTTCAGCCAAGAGATCGCGGTCATAAATGCAGCGCACCTGAACGGCATCCACATCTTCGATACGAACAAGTTTAGCGACACCGCGTTTTGTATCAAGCATCATGACTTGCGTACCGACTCCGCCCACGGCAGCATAATAAGCGGCATAATCTCTTTTGTTTACAACATCATCTTCTTCAAATTTATAATAACCCATCGAAGAACCGCTTACAAAAGATTTCATGTTCTGCACTTTACGCGGTCCCATAAATTTATCATGAATTAATTTATCCCAATCAGCGGCATCCGGCAAGCGAGTACCTTCCGGGCACGAAAGTTCCCAACGTTCATTACGGTAAAAAGAGCGCCCTTCGTCATCTGAAAAATTTGCAGTCTTGCGGAAATTGAGGTCTTGACTGAACCAATTCAACGAGCCGGACTTGATTGTCCTATAGACATGTCCATCCCTGAAATCTTTTATTTCTTCGGCATTGCATACAACCATAGACACTGCCAAAAAAATTGCGGCGCACAAGACACGCCTAAAGCCTTCCAACATCAATAAACCTCATTTTTATAAGAGGCACAACCAAAACGCCTCACGAAACACAATATATATACTGATTTTCAAAAAAAGGTCAAAAAAAATGTCAAAAATAAAATACAGCGCCGATATTGCCCGGAATTGCCCATATAGCAATTTTCTTTTTACAAAACTCGTGCAGTTTTAGCACCCCAAAACTCACTCCAGTACCCATTAAAGCCCCAATTATTATATCTGAGGGGTAATGTTTGCCCGCCACCACACGCAAAATTCCTACGCCAGCCGCTAAAGTGTAAGACGAAGCCCAAACTAGGGTTTTATACTTGGAATTCGGGTAGATTTCCGAAAACCATTCGCCAGTAAACGTCGCCACCGTAAAAGCCGCCGAGGCATGCCCCGAATAAAACGACCCGTAAGCCTCGCCGCGAGCTTCTTTCGCCTTTTGCGCCCCTTCCCCGCTTTTGGCGTATATATAAGGCCGTGGCCAAAGCTGCGAAGAACGGACAATCTGGTTCAACGCATTCTGTAAAGCAATCGCCTCTGCAAACATGAGTGTGAATGCCCCGAAATCATGACCATCCGCATCGCCCTTGTACCACGAGTAGCCCGCCAACGCCAAGGGAGCCACCGCAAGCGCTGCCGAATAACGGCTCACCGCAGTCGCCCATCCGCTATAACGCCCCACAAAAGGCCTATCCCACGGCAAAAAATCCGACTTCGACCTCAAATCTTCCGTAGAAATGCGTTCCATTCCGTAATATTGATAGACTCCCAACGCCGAAGTCAGTGCAATTCCAAGCGCAAGAGGCACATCGAGACGCACCGAGACTTCATAATGACGAGGCGCGGAATTTTCTACGGGAAGTACGCTTGATGAAATTCCAGATGCGCCGGGTGTACTAAAAGCAAGCGTTGCCGCACATAGCACAGCAAAAAACACTCGATTCAAGCTTTTAAAGCGCCTTTTTTCCATCAAAAGTCCATTAAAAATTTATATTCACAAAGACAAACATAAAAAAGTATTGGCGGACCACGTGACAAATTCGAATTTTAACCAGAACCGAGAACCCATCATCCCGAACATGGAACTTTTTGGAGCCATTTCCGACGAAATGCGCCTCAAGATTTTGCTCCTGCTGGACCAGTCCGAATTCACCGTCAACGAAATCAAAGATATTCTGGACATTCACCAGAGCAACGCGAGCCGCCACTTGGCAAAGCTTTCGCAGTGTGGACTCGTGAAAGACCGACGCGACGGCATCAAGGCTTATTACCGCCTGAGCGAAGAACTCTACATGAGCAGTCGCTTGTTGCAAATCATCCGCGAAGCTTACGACGAGCTGCAAGACAAGGACATTCTCAAATGCCGTGCCGCACAAGCGCTCGAAGAACGCACTGACAAGACCAAGGGGCAAATCCACAAGCTCGACCAAGCCGGCGGGAGCCTCAAGGCGCAAATCAGTCTGTTCAGCAAGCTCATGGTACCGTTTGAAAACGCAGTGGATATCGGGTGCGGAGAAGGCGGAGACCTCTCGCTCATGCTCGCCAGCCGTTGCAAGAACGTGACCGCGCTCGACTACGACCCGAAAATCATCAGTGGGTTGCAACGGATTCTGCAACAAAAAGGCATTGAAAACGTGACGCCGAAAGTGGCCGACATGACGCAGACGGGGCTGCCCGAAAACTACGCTGACCTCGTGCTCATGAGCCAAGTGCTGCACCACGCGACCGATCCACGCCTCGCCCTCAAGGAAGCGACCCGCATCTTGAAGCCGGGCGGAAGACTGGCCCTCTTGGACCTCGCCCAGCACAAAGAAGAATCGTTCCGCACGACACACGGCCACATTTGGCTTGGGTTTGAACGTAGCCAGCTCGAATTTTTCGTGAAAGAACTCAACTGCAAGGTGCTCGAAAGCGAAATCATCCCCAGCGAAAACGAGGTCGATAAAAAACTCCCCGTCATTTGCATGATCATCACGAAGGAATGAGGTATGAGCGATGAGCAGTGAGCGATGAGTACTTAGATGGCGTCATGGCGGACTTGATCCGCCATCTGCCAACAACGCGACAAAGTCGCGATTATTAAAGCTCATAGCTCAAAGGGAGTCGAAGACGACCGACCTCATACCTCAAAGCACACCACCTCACCCCCTAAAACCTAATTCCTTTAACTTACCCTATTGACCGTTTCGATAAAAACAAATATCTTTACAGAAAAGAATCAAGGAGAACCTTATGAAAACGATTAAGTACATTGTATTCGCCGCAATCTGCATCATCTCTGCATTCGGCATTTACAGCCTCATCAAGACAGCCAAGACCGACGAAAACACGCTCGAATAACAATTCTCGAAAATTCGTTCAAGGGCGAACAATTTAACAAACCGCAGTGGGCATCTGTTGCGGTATTTTTATATTTCCTTATATGAACTTTTTAAATAAGAAGCCTGCTTTCTTTGTGGCAATGTCCGCAATTTTCTTTGCGATTTTGATGGTTGTTTTCCGCAACTTCGCATTCGATTCCAGTCAACTCATGCTCAACAGCGACCAGCTGAACGGCATCGGTAGCCGCATTTTGCGCACCTTTAACGTGATTCTCACGGAATGGGACGACAGCCGTCTGGGAGGCATCCCGACAATCGACGCGCTCTTCGCCGACGCTTACCACCCGCTCGTGTGGACGCAGTTCATCATGGATCCGGCACGCGCCGTCGGCTTCAAGTTCATCTTGACCGTCTGGGTCGCATTCATGAGCGCCATGCTCCTCGCTTGGAACTTGACAGGCAACAAGTGGTGGGGTTCGCTCCTCGGATTCCTCTACGCGTTCTCGCCGGAATACTTCACGTACATCTACGGTGGCCACGACGGAAAGATGATGGTCTTCGCCATCGCTCCGCTCGCACTCCTTGCCGTCCGCAAGATTGTCCGCGACGGAAGCCTCCCCTACCTCATCGTCTTTGCTTTAAGCATTGTATGGATGATTCTCGGAAGCCACTTGCAGCTGACATACCTCTTCTTGTGGGGTGCCGGTTTTTACGCACTTTACGAAGCCGCATTCCATTGCGATACGCTCGTCACACGCGGTAAACGCATCGGACTTGCAGCCGCAGCGCTCGCCTTCGGGCTTGCCATCAGCTGCTTCCAGATTATTCCGCCTTACCTATACACCACGACGCAATCCGTCCGCGGCGAAGGCGAACACACCAACTACGGTCACGCCGTGAGCTGGTCGTTCCATCAGGAAGAAATGGCACAGATGCTCATTCCAGGGTTCATCGGTGTTGACGTTTATGAACAGGACGAAAAGACGAACTCGTTCAAAGGCAGTTCTTTTGTCGATGTGACGATGGACGAATACCGCAAGATGGCCGAAGCAGGCAGCCAAGGCAGCCCGTTCTACTGGGGCCACAACAGCTTCAAGCTCGACCACAACAACGCCGGTGCGCTCCTCACGTTCCTCGGATTCCTCTGCTTGTTCCTCCCCGGCAAGCGCCGCTGGGCTAGCTTCTGGGGACTGGGTGCCGTGGTTGCTCTCAGCTACGGCATGGGCGACCATTCCCCGCTGTTCAAGCTCTGGTACAGTATTCTCCCCGGCGTAAAGAATTTCCGCGCTCCGGGCATGGCCCTCTTCTGGCTCCCGCTCTTGCTCGTGATGATGGCCGGTCCCGTGCTCAAGACCATCTCTGACGATACAGAAAATACGCTCCGCAACCGCCGTGCATTGCTACACGGTACAGCAATGTTTGTGATTTTACTTTTGATTGTCGTCATCGCACGATTCAACTGGACGCTCTTCATCAGCCCGTTCGGCTTTATCGTCTGCCTCGCCTACGCCGCCGCATGCCTCGGCGTAATGAGCCTCGACGACCAAGGCAAAGAAATCAACGTCAAGAATTTTGTGGATGCATTCAAGGCTAAACTTCCGGGAACATCGAGAGGCGTACAAGCCGCTGTCGTTATCGGATTTGCAATTATCGGCATTTTCCTCATGAGCGGCCAGAAGCTCTTGAACGATCCGGTGACAGCGCCGTACTTCAAGCCGCTGAACGAAGTCGTCATGAGCGTAACCGCAACAAAAATTATCCCCAGTTTCATCTTGATTCTCGTCGTCATCGGTGTAAGCCTCGCCGTGTTCAAGTGGAAAGGGAGCACGCCCGCCAAGGTCGGAATCCTCGCCCTCGTCGCTGGGCTAGAGCTCATGACCATCAACGGTGCATTTATTCAAAACGTCGCCGCAAACGAATACTTGCAGCCGAAAAACGGCGTTGTCGCCGCCATCAAGGCTCCGTTCAAAGCGGATTCCATCAACACGCCCCGCGTCCTTTCGCTCTCCCGCAACAAATCACTCAGCGGAAACATCTTCCCGCAATACCACTTGCGCAATGCTGACGGTTTCCATGACAACGAACTCGCCAGCTACCGCGAATTCCGCGGCGGACAGGGCAACGCGAACTACTTGATGAACATCAACGATCCGAACGCCGCACACCCGTTCCTCGACTTGATGAACATCGGCGCCATCATCTTCGACACGCAACGCGGCACCACCTACATGCCGATTCAAACCGCCATGGGCGAAGCCTACATCTACGGCGAATCGACAACGATGGAAGATTCCAAGGCCATTGACGCGCTCAAGAACGGATTTGCCTATCGCGAAAAAGTCATCCTCTCCGAAGAACCGCAAAACAAGGGCGAAGGCGGAGTAGCTCAAGGCAAGGCAAAGCTTGTCGCAAGTCCCAAAATGGATACGCAAGTGTTCCAAGTCGAAAGCGACCGCGCAGGATTCATGGTCGTCGCAGGCAACTACCACCCCTACTGGAAAGCAACCGTCAACGGCAACGAAGCCAAGGTCTATAAGGCATTCGGCAACCTCCGCGCCGTCGAAATTCCGAAGGGCAAGTCCGAAGTCCGCATGGAATACCGCTCTAAGCCGTTCCACGCCTGCATCAAGGTGAGCATACTCGCATTCTTGCTGCTAGTCGCCTTCGGTGCATTCGTATTCATGCAAACAAAGAAAGCACAAGCAAAGTAGAACAAGCATGCAAAATGGCATAGCCTCTCCCGATAGATTTTTGTCCGTCAACGACACTATCGCGATGAAAGCTATCGCCATTTTATGTATGCTGGCGCACCACCTATGGACATTCCCGGAGCGCATCGCAGGCGGTCCGCTTCAAAGCTTGCTAACCGTTTCAAACCTACCGCTGACAGTCCATTTCGGAGTCTTTGCAAAAATTTGCGTCTCCATATTTTTCTTTTTGGGCGGTTACGGTTTATACAAGAAATATTTCGGCAAGCGCTACAATATCGCAGAGCGACTGAAAAAGCTGTACTTTGCGTACTGGAAAGTTTTTGTCATTTTCGTTCCCATCGGGTTCGTCTTTTTTTCGAACCAAACAGCATACTGCCAAGACTCAGACGTCTATTCCGCATTCTCGCAATTCTCGGTAAAAGAATTCCTTTTGAATTTTTTCGGACTCATCTCGACCTACAACAGAGAATGGTGGTTTCTAATAAACTACGCCGCTCTTCTAGTTTTATTCCCGCTCATTAGAATTTCGGTCAACCGGCTTTCTGCACTCGACAACGTTTTCATCATAATCGTTTTAAGCATAGCATTGACAAGATTCCACTACGCGATTCCTCACGCCGCATGTTTCTGGATGGGAGCAGTCGTTGCAAGGAACGGTCTGTTTGACAAATTAAGCGATTTCTTGAAAGCGAAAAAACTTTTGAATCCCATTTTTGACACAATCATTTGGATTGCAGTTATCTTTCTCCGGCGATACAACAACGGCATTTATTTTGACATTTTCTTCGTTCCGCTTTTAACAATCGCAAGCATCGACCTCGTCAACAGAATTGCAATTTTTAAAAGAAGTTTATTCGCACTCGGGAAACAAAGCACGAACATGTGGCTCACCCACACCTTTTTCTGCTACTATTTCGGAGTGACGGCAACAATCGTTGCGGCCCCGAGATACGCTATCCCGGCATTCATCATTTTGCTTGCGATGAGCTATGCAGCCTCTGTACTTGTCGAGAAGTTTTGGAAATTTCATTTTTGAGGGGGGGGGACGAATCCCCCTGGCTCGCACTTCGTTGCTCTCCACCCCCTCGCCTAAGGGGTTCCACCCCCTAAAACCCCCGTTGCATACGTCATCCTGAGCGGAGCGAAGGATCCAGTGCTGTTTTCCTTTGCATAGCCACCCCGGATTGAGCCTGTCCTGGACTTGTTCCGAGATTCTGGAGTCACCTTTTTACTACTATTCCCCACAGACATAGCCCTTTGCTTTGCGGCATTGGGCGACCGGAAATTTTGAGATTCGTCTCTTATTCTACGTTGGAAAAATCACCACTTTCTAAAGTCGTAAAGGATAAGATCGAACGCTCACGTCCCATCTGGGGCGTGGGTCGTTTTGTGCTTACTTTACGACAGGGTTGTGGTGACCCTTCCAACGTGGTAAGCACGTTAAGCGACTCCACGCCTTTTTTGTTTCGTAAAAAAGAGCATCGATTCGTTGTTGGCTTCCGAATAGGGGTGATTCTCGCCCTATAAGGAATAGCGATGAACAAGCAACAGCTGGCGGCGAAGATTTGGGAATCTGCGAACAAGATGCGTTCAAAGATTGAAGCGAACGAATACAAGGATT
>Ga0310786_10002345_pt1 | contig 29118 bp, 38 predicted proteins | sample AusTroGonzalo_MG_FD_203881 | JGI IMG/M metagenome (GOLD analysis project Ga0310786, IMG submission 203881) | Bovine rumen microbial communities from tropical cattle in Woodstock, Queensland, Australia - Gonzalo_03 (v2) (version 2) | ecosystem: Host-associated > Mammals > Digestive system >...
ACTTGCAGTCACAGCAGGAACTTCCCTGACTGGTGGAACAAACAGTGCAGTCACTGGAACACAGCACCAGGCATTCCTTGATGCCCTTGAAAGCAAGTCTTTCAATGCACTTGGTTGTCTTTCAACTACTGATGCAGTCAAGGGTCTTTATATCAACTACTGCAAGCGTTTAAGGGATGAACTTGGAAAGAAGTTCCAGGTTGCAGTCTACAACAAAGCAGCAGACTATGAAGGTGTTGTCAATGTAAAGAATGCAGTCACTGACACAGGTGCAGCAGGTTCTGAACTTGTTTATTGGGTGACTGGTGTTCTTGCAGGAACTGCTGTCAATGCTTCTGCACTTAACAAGAAGTATGATGGTGAATATGCAGTCAATGTGGCTTATACACAGTCACAGCTTGAAGCTGCTATTCGTGCAGGTGAATTCACACTTCACCAGGTTGGTGATGATGTGCGTGTTCTTTCTGACATCAATTCCCTTGTGACTACTTCTGACACAAAGGGTGATGTCTTCAAGGACAATCAGACTATCAGGGTCATTGACCAAATTGCAAATGACATTGCAGTTCTGTTCAATACTAAATATCTTGGTGTTGTTCCTAATGACAATGCAGGAAGAATCAGTCTTTGGGCAGACATTGTTCAGCACCATGCAAACCTTCAGAAAATCAGAGCAATTGAAAACTTTGAAGATTCTGATGTGACTGTTTCCCAGGGTGAAACCAAGAAAGCGGTTGTTGTGGCAGATGCAGTGACTGTTGTGAATGCAATGGAAAAACTGTACATGACAGTGACCATTCAGTAAAGAAAGGACAGGTGAAAAGCAATGAACAATATCACTATGAATGCAAAGGATGCTTTATCTGCAAAACTTGCTGAATGCTTCATCACCATTGGAAGCAACAGATACAATTTCATGCAGGCAATCAATTTTGAAGCATCTTTTGAAAGAACCAAGACTGAAGTTCCTATTCTTGGAAAGACAGGAAAAGGAAACAAGTCAACTGGATGGAAGGGAACTGGAAATGCAACCTTCCATTACAATTCTTCTATCTTCAGACAGATGATGCAGCATTACAAGGACACTGGTGAAGATGTCTATTTTGAAATCCAGGTAAGCAATGAAGACCCTACTTCTGATGCAGGAAGACAGACTGTTGTTTTCCTTGGATGCAACATTGATGGTGGAATCCTTGCAAAGTTTGATGCAGATGGTGAATACCTTGATGAAGAAATGGACTTCACTTTTGAAGACTTCAAGATGCCTGAAACCTTCAACCTGCTTGATGGTATGAAGTAAAGGACAGACCCCTGTTTCATCAAAAGTGAAGCAGGGGTCTTTTTGTGGTTTAGCAAATAAGAAATATTAAAAAGAAAGGATGGTGTCAAACCATGTCACAGTTTACAAGATTCATGAAGAAGAACAAGATTCAGAAGGAAAATACAACCTATGCAGCAACAAAATCCCTTGTTGATGAAAATGGAAAACCTTTGCTTTGGACAATCAAACCTTTATCCACCAAGGACAATGAAGCAATCAGGGATGAATGCATGGTTGAAGTTCCGATAAAGGGAAAGCCTAACATGTACAGACCAAAGTTGAACACTTCCAAGTATCTTGCAAAGATGCTTGTTGCATGTATAGCAGAACCAAACCTTTATGACAAGGAACTTCAGGACAGCTATGGTGTAATGACCCCTGAAGACCTTCTTCAGGCAATGGTTGATGACCCTGGTGAATATCAGGACTTTGCAACCTTTGTTCAGAATTTCAATGGTTTCACCACTACCCTTGAAGACAAGGTGGATGAAGCAAAAAACTAATCAATGAAGGTGATGCTGAAGCAAATTATGCACACTATGCTTTGCAGAAACTTCACATTCTACCTTCAGTTTTTGCGGATATGAGTGAAGAAGAAAAAGCATTCATCATTGCTTCTTGTGACATCAGAATTGAAACTGAAAAGAAGGAAGCAAAGAAGATGAAGCAGAAGAAAAAATAAATGGAAAGGCAGGTGAATATGGATGGCAAGTATTGCAACAAGCATTGAACTATATGACAGGGCATCTGCACCATTGAATGCAATCATCACAAGTTTGTATGCAAGTGTTTCTGCCCTTTCTGCACTGAATGGTGCAATGGGAAGTGGAATGGACACTGGTGCAATTGAAAATGCAACTGAAGATGTTCAAGAATTGCACACTGCTATTCAAGAAACAAATGCAGTTCCACTTGCACCTGCTGTTGACCAGGCGGTTTCAGATTATGAAAGAATGCTTGGTGTAGTTCAACAGATTGAAGTGAACACCAGGCAGAACACCAAGGAACAGGAAGAACACAACAAAGCAATCAGAACTGGTGTCAGTGATTCCAATGACCTGATGCAGGCAATCAAGGGTGTTGTTGCAACTTACCTGACTGTTGCAAGCGTTAAGAAAGCAATGGACATGTCAGATGAACTGACAATGACCACTGCAAGACTTGACATGATGAATCAGGCATTCAATGAAATCAATGGAACTGCTGAAGACACTGCTGACCTGGTAAACCTTGTTTATTCTGCTGCACAGAATGCAAGGGGTTCATTTGGTGATATGGCAACAGTTGTTGCAAAATTTGGTAACAATGCAAGGGATGCTTTTTCCAGTCAGGAAGAAGTTGTTGCTTTTGCAAACCTTATTCAGAAACAGATGACCATTGCAGGTGCATCCACTGCTGAAGCATCAAATGCAATGCTTCAGTTGTCACAGGCTTTGGGTTCAGGTGTCTTGCGTGGTGATGAATTGAATTCCATCTTTGAACAAGCACCTAACCTGATTCAGTCTATTGCAGACTATTTGGATGTTCCAATTGGTTCAATCAGGCAGATGGCACAGGAAGGACAGCTTTCAGCAGATATTGTCAAGGCAGCAATCTTTGCAGCTTCTGATGACATCAATGCAAAGTTTAATGCAATGCCTATGACCTGGAATCAGGTTTGGACATCCATGTCAAATACAGCAGTCATGCAGTTTCAACCTGTCCTTGACAAGATAAATGAACTTGCAAACAACACTGAATTCCAGGACATGCTTGCAGGCATCATGGGCGGTCTTGCTACAATGGCAATGATGCTTCTTGACATCATGGAATTTGCAGGTCAGGTTGCAATGTTCTTCCAGGACAACTGGTCAGTCATTGCACCAATAGTCTTTGGAATAGTCACTGCACTTGGTGCTTACCTTGCGGTTTCAACAGTCATCAATGCAATCAATGGAATTTTGGCAATTTCTGAAGCAGTGAAAGGTGCTGCACAGATGATGGCAACAGGTGCAACAGTTGCAGAAACTGCTGCCCAGTGGGGATTGAATGCTGCCCTTGCAGCTTGTCCTATAACCTGGATAATCCTTGCAATCATTGCAGTCATTGCACTAATCATTGCAGTTTGTCAGTGGATTGCTAACACAACAGGTGCTGCAAACAGTGCTTTTGGTGTCATTTGTGGTGGTATTGCCACAGTCGGTGCATTCTTCAAGAACTTGGGTCTTTCCATTGCTAACATAGCAATTGGTGTTTGGAACTGGATAAAAGCAGTTGTCACCAACATTGGTGTTGCTTTTCAGAACCTTGGAATGTCAGTTGCAAACATAGCACTTGGAATTTGGAATGCAATTGGTGCAGCATGTGACAACATTGGAATTGCTTTCCACAATGTCATTGCTAATGTCAAGGGTTGGTGGTATGGACTACTTTCTGACATCCTGACAGTCATTGCAGGCATTGCAGAAGCATTGAACAAACTTCCATTTGTTGAATTTGATTATTCAGGCATTGCAAACGCTGCTTCAGATTATGCTGCAAAGAGTGCAGAAGCCTATGACAGTGTTGAAGATTACAAGTCTTTAGCAGATGCATTCAATGAAGGAATGAACACCTACCAAATGAAGGATTATGTGGACACTGGTGCTGCTTTCAGTGCAGGTGCAGACACATTTGACACCTTCCAGGATGGTTGGGCATCTGAAGCATTCAATGCAGGTGCTGCTTGGGGTGATGGTGTATCTGACAAGGTTTCAGGATTCTTTGATGGATTTGACCTGACAGGTGGTGTTGACACAGCAAACATGTTCAATGGTGGCGGTTATGAAGGATATGATGCAAGTCAGATTCCTTCCAACATAGCTGACACAGCAGGAAACACTGCTGCCACTGCTGATGCACTGGACATCACAGATGAAGATTTGAAATATTTAAGGGATATTGCAGAAAGGGATGTCATCAACAGGTTCACCACTGCTGAAATCAAGGTGGATATGACAAACAACAACACAGTTTCTTCTGATGTTGACCTGGATGGAATGATTGACTACCTTGCAAGCGGTATTCAGGAAGCAATGGAAGTTGCAGCGGAAGGGGTGCATGACTAATGTATAATGTTTATCTTGATGACATGTTGTGTCCAGTTGCACCTGAAAAGCTGCAACTGAAGATTGGAAATAAAAATAAAACCCTGGTATTGATAAATGAAGGTGAAATAAACATATTGAAGAAAGCAGGTCTGACTGAAGTCACATTTGACCTGCTTTTTCCAAATGTTCAATATCCTTTTGCAACATACACAGCAGGGTTCAGAAAAGCAAACTACTATCTTGAAAAACTGGAACAATTGAAGACCAGTCAAGAACCTTTCAAGTTGAAAATCATCAGAAGATTTCCTGATGGAAAGATGATTTTTGACACCAACATGAAGGTTTCCCTGGAAGACTACAAACCAACTGATGATGCAAAGCAGGGATTTGATGTGAAGGTTTCCATCAAGTTGAAGCAATACAGAGATTATGCAACAAAGACCTGTAACATTCAGTTTGCATCTACAAAACCCAAGATTGCAACACCACAGGCAGCAAGGCAGACAACAAACAGTCCTGCACCAAAGACTGAAAACAAGACTTACACAGTCCAAAGGGGTGACTGCTTATGGAACATTGCAAAGAAGTTTTATGGGAATGGTTCACAGTACACCAAGATATACAATGCAAACACAGATAAAATCAAGAATCCAAACTTGATTTATCCAGGGCAGGTGCTGACAATCCCTGCATAACAATGAAAGGTGGTGATTCTTTTGAAAGTTGATGTTGAACTATTGATTCAGCATGGAAATCAGGTCTTTCAACCTGTTGTGGAAGAAGGAATCACCTGGTCAACAGAAAGAAAGAACACACCAGGACAGTTGACTTTCAAGGTGGTAAAAGATGACATCATCAACTTCACTGAAGGGGATGCAGTCAGAATGAAGGTCAATGGAACTGGTGTGTTCTATGGTTTTGTGTTCAAGAAAAAGCGTGACAAGTCCAATATCATCACTGTCACAGCTTATGACCAGTTGCGATATTTGAAGAACAAAGACACTTATGTGTACACAAACAAGACTGCATCAGAACTTATCACAATGATTGCAGCAGACTTTCAGATGAACACTGGAACAATTGAAGACACAGAATTCAAGATTGCATCCAGGGTGGAATCAAATACTTCCCTGTTTGACATGATTCAGAATGCACTGGACTTGACCTTGCAAAATAACAAATATATGTATGTTCTATATGATGATTTTGGAAGGTTGACCCTGAAGGGTTTGGACAGTATGCGGTTGAATCTTCTGATTGATGAAGAAACAGGTGAAAACTTTGATTATGAATCATCCATTGATGATGAAACATACAACAGGGTGAAGCTGACCTTTGACAATGAAAAGACTGGAAAAAGGGAAGTTTACATTGCACAGTCAGGTGCAAACATCAATCAGTGGGGTGTTCTTCAGTATTATGACACCCTGAAGGAAGGTGAAAATGGTCAGGCAAAAGCAGATGCCCTTCTTGACCTTTACAATTCAAAGACCAGGAATCTGACAGTCAAGAATGCCCTTGGGGATGTTCGTGTTCGTGCAGGTTCAATGGTGGTTGTGATTCTTGACCTTGGTGATGTCCAGGTGAAAAACCTGATGCTTGTGGAAAAATGCAAGCATGAATTCAAGGAATCAGAACACTTCATGACTTTGACATTAAGGGGTGGTGAAATAAATGCTTGATGCAAATAACCTTTTGGAACTAATAAAACAGGCAGCACAGGAAGCAATTGCAGCAGGTCAGGATTGTGATTTCTGCTATGGAACAGTGACCAGTGCAAGTCCTTTGAAGATTTTGGTTGAACAAAAGATGGAACTGACATCTGCACAGCTTGTCCTTTCAAGAAATGTGACAGACTTCAAGACCTACATCACAGCAGGAAACACCAAAGACTACTATTACACAGGCAATGTGGAAGATGGTGGAACTGCACCAATACCAGGAACAAGTCATGTTCATGCAATCGGAAAGATTCAGGTGACTGTTCACAATGCCCTTGCAAAGGGTGACAAGGTTGTGTTGGTCAGGAAGAAAGGCGGTCAGGAATATCTTGTTCTTGATAGGGTGGTGAAAGCATGATTCCTTCAACAAATACAATTTTATCAACTGACATTGAAATTGAACAGCAACCATCCCTGAATTACAAGATGCAGATGGTCAAGGAAGTGGTTGTTGGTAAGGTGGACAAACTTGAAGCAATGAAACAGGTTGTTTTCAAGATTTTGAACACTGAAAGATATGACTACATCATTTATTCATGGAACTATGGAATAGAACTGAAAGACCTGTTTGGAATGCCTGTTGATTATGTTTGTGCAGAACTGACAGACAGAATCACAGAAGCACTTGTTCAGGATGACAGGATTGATTCAGTGACAGACTTTGATTTCACATTTCCAAAGAAGGGTGAAATCCTGGTCACATTCACAGTTCACACAATATTTGGTGACATAGAAGCAGAAAGGCAGGTGACAATCTAACATGTATGAAGATGTAACTTATGAAGACATCCTTCAAAGGATGCTTGACAGAATTCCTGACACAGTAGACAAAAGGGAAGGTTCAATCATTTATGATGCACTTGCACCTGCTGCTGTTGAACTTCAGAACATGTACATTGAATTTGATGTGATTCTGAAAGAAACTTTTGCAGAAACTGCATCAAGGGATTATCTGATTTTAAGGGTTGCTGAAAGGGGCATTGTTCCTTATCCTGCATCAAAGGCAGTCCTGAAAGCAGAATCAGAACCAAGTGCATTGGAAATTCCAATTGGTTCAAGGTTTTCCTTGAATGATTTGAATTATGTCATCACTGAAAAGATTTCAGCAGGCAACTACAAAGTTGAATGTGAAACTGAAGGTGCAGTTGGAAATGAATACTTTGGAAACCTGATTCCAATTGACTACATTGATGGACTGGAAAGCATTGAAATCACAGAACTTCTGATTCCTGGTGAAGATGAAGAATCTGATGCTTCCATCAGAACAAGATATTTCAACACCTTTGACAATCAGGCATTTGGTGGAAACATTGCAGACTACCTGGAAAAGGTCAATGCAATCACTGGTGTTGGTTCAACCAAGGTCACACCAGTTTGGAATGGTGGTGGAACTGTTCTTGTCTGCATCTTAAACAGTCAATATTCCAAAGCATCATCCACACTGGTTTCTGATGTCCAGGATGCTATTGACCCAAGTCCACAGGGAACTGGTCTTGGTATTGCACCAATTGGTCACACAGTCACAGTCAGAACTGCTGACAATGTGACAGTCAACATCAGCATAAGCATCACATGTCAGGAAGGATATTCATTCAACACTTTGAAGACACAGATTGAAGCTGCAATGGAAGCATACCTTCTTGAAATCAGAACTGCTTGGGCAGATGAAAGTGCATCTGTTGTCAGAATAAGTCAGATTGAAACAAGGATTCTGAACATCACAGGGGTCATTGATATAACAAACACCAAGATAAATGGTGTTGCATCAAACCTTGTCCTGGATGCTTATGAAATCCCTGTCTTGGGGGTGATAACAAATGCTTAGAACAATTGACCTTCTTCATTATCTTCCACCATTTGTGCAGGAATACAGAGAAATCAAGCACATTATGAGTGCAGAAGAACCTGAATTTCAGCTTGTAGCTGATGAATCTGAAGTGATAAAGAACAACCAGTTCATAACCACTTGTGATGAAGATGGAATTGCAGCATTTGAAAGAATACTTGGAATCACACCCACTGCTGAAGACACTTTGCAGTCAAGAATTTCAAGGGTTCTTATTAGGTGGAATGATGCAGTTCCTTACACCTGGAAGGTCTTCTTGCAGAAGATGCAGACATTGTGTGGAAATGACTTCCAGGTCATCCCAAATTGGGATGACTATGAACTTGGAATCATCACACACCTTGATTTGTATGGTCAGGTGGATGAACTTGAAAATGTCCTTGGTTACATGATACCTGCAAACATAGATGTGACCACAGTCAATGAACTGAACTATGAAGTTGATGGTTCACTGTATTCTGCACTTGGAATGGCATTTGCAGAAATCTTTGAATTGACTGATTCCTTCAGGGTCAACTGGACTATTGAAGGAAATGCAGGTGGTGCTGTTGTCGGTTCAGGCACTTGTGAAATTGAACTGACAGATTCATTCAGTGATGCTGAAATCAGTGTTGGTTCTGCTGCCAAAACTGGTTTAGGTGTAGCATATACAACTATTATTTAAGAAAGGCGGTAAAAGAAAAATGGCAGAATTTAGAAGCATGGTCATCACCAACAAAGGTCAGGCACTAATTGCTAAAATGATGGCAGGAACAGCAACAATCAATTTTACCAAGATTTCCTTGTCATCCACAGTGTACACAGATGCACAGATTCTTGCACTGACCACTTTGTCAGGTGTAAAACAGACCACAGGAATTTCAAGAGTAATTAAAACAAGCGGTGCAGCAGTGCAGGTTGAAGGGGCAGTGACCAATGCAGAACTTGCAGAAGGTTATTACATCAACACCATAGCACTTCATGCACAAGACCCTGATGAAGGTGAAATTGTGTATGCTGCATGTGGTGCTTCCACACCTGGTTGGATGCCACCTTTCAGCGGTGTGTCCACAAGTGGATGCTTCCTGAAACTTGTCACCACTGTTCAGAATGCATCACAGGTCACTGTCAATGTTGACCCTGCTGCTGTTGCAACAATTGGTGACATCCAGGACTTACAGAAACAGATTGATGACCTTCAGGCTTTCATTGGTTATTCTGATGATGACATCTATGGTGTTGAAGCTGACATGGTGAACAAGTCCTTCACAAGACTTGCAGGTGCAGTCAACAAGACACCTGGTGCTGACTTTGACAACATAGAACCTTGGAAAAGAAGAAGATGCAATGTGACAGATGGTGGTGTGGTTGTTGCCTATTATGGTGATGCTGCTTACACTGAAACAGGTGCTTTGACACAGGCGGTTGAAGTTGATGGTGTTACCTATGCAGTTGGAACAGCGGTTCAGGTCATGGTTGAACAGCCAAAGTTCTATTACAAGGTTGTTCCTGTCCTTACTGAAAAGCGTGAAGGTGAAAAGGGTGTCCACATGAGAAAGGGCAGATATTATGTATCTGCTACAAAGAAAGCAGGATTCAAGGTTCACCCTGCATTTGTCAGAAATGGTGTTGAAATGGACAAGATTTACTTGTCAGCTTATGAAGGAAGCACTTATGATGTTTCTGCTTCACAGTACAACAAGACAGATGCACAGACTGTTGACTTCACTGCTTCCACTGGTGACAAACTTGCATCCATTGCAGGTGCAAAACCTACTTCAGGACTGTCACAGTCAGGTGCTACAAGGGCAGGCTTCAGAAAACTTGGTGCAAACAGGGGAACTGGTTGGACACAGCTTACTGTTCAGGCAGCAACAATGACTGAACTTCTTTTCCTTGTTGAATATGCAAAGTTCAACATGCAGGATGCACTTGGTGATGGTGTAACAACCAAGACTGATGATGGTTCTACTAATATGGCAGAACTTACTGGTGCAACTGCAACACTTGGAAATGCTTCAGGTTCAGTCACACAGAACACTTTCAATGTCATTTCTTATCGTGGTGAAGAAAACCCTTATGGAAACATTTGGAAGTGGGTTGATGGAATCAATGTGTACAACTATGGTGAAGGTTCTGTTTACATTGCAGACCACACTTTCACTGATGACACAAAGACTGGAACATACCAGGATGCAAAAATCACTGTATGTGGTGCAAATGGATATGTCCGTTCATTTGCATACAATGAAGACTTTGACTGGTTGTTCATTGCATCTGAAGTTGAAAATGGTGCAAACAGTGCAGCACCTGTTGGTGATTATTTCTATCAGAACAAGTCTGCTTCCAACTATACGGTTGCTTTATTGGGCGGTGATTGGTGTAGTGGTGCTAAGGCTGGCGGTTTCTGTTGGCTTGTGGATAATGCTTCTTCTAGTCGGCTTCGGGCTGTCGGCGGTCGCTTGCTGTATGCACCTGCATCTGCTGCATAATAAGCACCAACAATGTTTCTGTTAAACTATTGAACATATTATGGGCAATTTGTGCTGATTCACCAGGCAGACACAAAACAATGAAAAAGTCAGTAAACACCAGTTGCTAAATTAGGCAGTAATTGGAATAATGGTGCTAAAACTGGCAGTTTCTATTGGAATGTGAATAATGCTTCTTCTAATCGGAATCGGAATATCAGCGGTCACTTACTAAATGCATAATAAAAATCAAAGAACCAGGGTGTCACAAGCATCCTGGTTCTTCACATGTGAACATATTGCCCTGCCACTTGGCAAAACATAAAAATAATGAAAGGTTGTATTGGTAAAGAAAATCTTTAGTTCCTTAAAGGTTGACTTGAAGATTTGACCATTCAAAGTGCATACAAATGAAAAGATACAAAGACCTATATGCAAGGATTTATGACATGGAAAACCTGAAACTTGCACACCAAAATGCAAGGAAGGGAAAAGGTTGGTACAAAGAAGTCAAGATGGTTGATGAAGACCCTGAAAAGTATCTGAAAGAACTTCAGGACATGCTAATCAATAAGACTTACAACACATCTGAATATGAAACATTCATAAAGAAGGACAGTGGGAAGGAAAGATTGATTTACAAGTTGCCTTATTTCCCTGACAGAATATGTCAGTGGGCAATCTTGCAGGTCATTGAACCAATACTTCTGAAGACCTTCACAGATGACACTTATTCAGCTATTCCCAAAAGGGGAATCCACAAGTGCTTGCAGAAAGTCACACATGCAATGCAGACTGATGTTCCTGGTTGTCAGTATTGTCTGAAGTTGGATGCAAAGAAGTATTATCCTTCCATCAATCATGACATCCTGAAAAGCAAATACAGAAGACTATTCAAGGATGATGACCTTTTGTGGCTTTTAGATGAAATCATTGATTCCACACCAGGTGACACAGGAATTCCAATTGGGAACTACATTTCACAGTACAGTGGGAACTTCTATCTTTCAGAATTTGACCACTGGATGAAGGAAGTCAAACATGTGAAGCATTATTTCAGATACATGGATGACATTGTGATATTTGGGAAGACCAAGGAAGAACTGCACCAGTTAAGGAAAGACATTGATGAATACTTCAGGACAAAATTGAAACTGTCTGTCAAAGGAAATTGGCAGGTGTTTCCATCCTTTGTCAGGGGTGTTGATTTTGTTGGTTATCGGATATTCATGAACTTCAAGTTGTTAAGGAAGACAACATGCAAGCAGATGAAAAGGAAGATGACTAGTGTGAACAGACACAGATTGGAAGGAAAAGACCTGACTTATTCAGAATGGTGTTCCATCAATTCCTATAAGGGATGGTTGCTGCATTGTGATTCTTTCAGATTGCAACAAAAATATATTGTACCACTTCAGAAATATGCTGATGCATATTATGAATTCAAAATCAAGAAAGGCGGTAAAGTCACATGAAAGATTATGGAAAAACAAGAAGTGTTGAAAGACCTGAAGAAAAGGTGATTGATGAACATTCTGTTTGGATTGCTTCTGACATTGAAGAAGTCACTGAAGCAGGTGTTGGTGACCAGGAAGGTTTCACTGGTTTTGAATACAACCTGGTTCAGTATGATAAGGATGAATACATCAGCTTGATTGATGACAAGAATGCATCCCTTGAACAGCAGATGACTGACACACAGCTTGCACTTTGTGATGTGTATGAAATGCTTGGTTAAGCAGAAAGGACAGGTGAATCATTATGGCAGCAGTATATGCAGACCTTATCATGAAAGGCTTGAAGACAATTGATGATGTTCCAAAGAAGCTGAAGAAAGATGTTCTGAAAATCCTTGAAGACAGGGGTTGGGTTGGAACTGAAGGTGAACAGTGATGCTTTGGTTCATCATGAAAATACTATGCAGAAAGGATGTGGGTCAAATGGCAGTTGTATATGCAACACTTATTATCAAGGGCAAGAAGACAATCAATGATGTTCCTGAAAGAATAAGGGAACAGGTCAGACAGATTCTGATTGACCTTGACCTTCCTGAACTTGCAGAGTGAAGAAGGGAAGTATGAAAAAGCACCTTGGGAAATCCAGGGTGCTTTTCTTACTGAAACACCCTGGAAAGGAAGGTGAAAATAGGTTATGAATGAACAGCTTTTTGCTATTTGGACAACAGTGTTTGCTTCACAAGGACTTTGGGCATTGATTTTGTATCTTGTACAGAGAAAAAACAGCAAGAAAGACAAGAAAGAAGAAGTTTTAAACCATCAAAGTCAGATGCTTCTTGGTCTTGGTCATGACAGAATCATTTCATTGGGGAAAGAATATCTTGCACAGGGTTCAATCACTGAAGATGATTTTGAAAACCTGAACAAGTATCTTTATGAACCTTACAAAGCACTTGGTGGAAATGGCACTGCTGAAAAAATCATGAATGATGTGAAAAAGTTACCTATTCATTTAGGTTGAACAGAAAGGATGATGAACATGAATATCAACTGGAAAGTAAGAATCAAGAACAAAAACTTTTGGCTTGCAATCATTCCTGCTGTTCTTCTGCTTATTCAGGCAGTTGCAGCAGTTTTTGGTTACACCCTTGACCTTGGTGACCTTGGAAACAAGCTGATTGTGGTTGTCAATGCAGTCTTTGTGGTTCTTTCCATTCTTGGAATAGTCACTGACCCCACAACTGAAGGAATTGCAGATTCCAAACTTGCGTTGACTTACACTGAACCTAAAAAGAAAGTGTGATGCTATGGATGAAAAAGAAAAAATCATAACAACTGAAGAAGACCTTTGTGCAGAAGCACTGGATGAACTGTCCAATGGAAAGGGGGATGATGAAGATGCAGAAGTTCAGTAATAGTCCACTTGTATCTTATGTTAAGTTATCCCCAAACAACAGCGGTCAGCGAAACAAGGACATTGACATCATCACACCACATTGTGTGGTTGGTCAGTGTTCTGTTGAAACCCTTGGAAACATCTTTGCACCAACAAGCAGACAAGCATCTTCCAACTATGGAATTGGTGTTGATTGCAGGGTTGGAATGTATGTTGAAGAAAAGAACAGGTCTTGGTGTTCTTCCAGTTCTGCAAATGATAACAGGGCAGTCACCATTGAATGTGCATCTGATGCAACAGCACCTTATGCATTCCATGAAGATGTCTATGCAAGACTTGTGGAACTTTGTGTTGACATTTGTCAGAGAAATGGAAAGAAGAAGCTGCTTTGGTTTGGTGACAAGGCAAAGACCCTTGCATACAAACCTGCATCTGATGAAATGCTTCTGACAGTTCACAGATGGTATGCAAACAAGTCCTGTCCTGGTGATTGGATGTATGCAAGAATGGGTGACCTTGCTGAAAAGGTAACCAAAGCACTTGGTTCTGAACCTGTCACACCTTCTGTTGACAGTCTTCCTTCCTGTCCTTTCCAGGTCAAAGTGTTGATTGATGACCTGAACATCAGAACTTCACCTGGTATGGGAAACAACCTGACAGGAAAGGTTACTGGAAAAGGAATCTTCACCATTGTTGAAACAAGTGGTGGTTGGGGCAAGCTGAAAAGCGGTGCAGGATGGATTTTCCTTGAAAATCCTTCTTATGTGACCATTCTTGGAACATCTGCACCACAGGACACCATCAAGTCAATCAAGACCATTGATGCACCTGCAACCACTGAAGCAGACCCTGACAAGGTGTGGGAAGTTCTTTCTGCATTCATTGGAAATGATTATGGTGTTGCAGGTCTTATGGGAAATCTTTATGCAGAATCTTCCCTGGTTGCAAACAACCTTCAGAACACCTTTGAAAAGAAACTTGGAATGAATGATGCAGAATACACTTCCAGGGTGGACAATGAAACCTATGACAATTTTGTCAAGGATTCAGCAGGATATGGTCTTGCACAGTGGACATATTGGACAAGGAAACAGGCACTGCTTGCATTTGCTGACAGCAAGAAAGCATCCATTGGAAACCTTGATATGCAGCTTGAATTCCTGAAGAAGGAAATCAGTGAAAATTATGCTTCCCTGCTTGCAACCTTGAAGACTGCAACTTCTGTTCTTGAAGCATCCAATGCTGTTCTGACCATCTATGAAAGACCTGCTGACCAGGGTGCATCTGTTCAGGCAAAAAGGGCATCCTTTGGTCAGAAGTTCTTTGACCAGTATCACAAGGAAGCAAAGTCTGATGTGATGTATGTGGTTCAGGTTGGTGCATTCAGCAAGAAGGAAAATGCAGAAGCATTGATGGAAAAAATCAAGGCAGCAGGTTTTGATGCTATCCTGAAAGAAGTATAAACCCTTGACAGTATGACACTGGTATGACACAATAGGTGTTCAAAGTGTTGATTTTGGGGGATTTGTAGTTCACAAAGAGATAATTCAACAACTGAATATCAAGATAACAAGAACCCTTGGAAATGCAGTGTTTCCAAGGGTTCTTTTTGTTTTCCACAATTCTGAAACTTGGTGTGGATAAGTGGAAAAAATTGTGCGTATGACACAAGTATGACACAGGTATGACACACCACATCAGATGTCTTGTGCAAGACTTTGACTGTCTTGTGCAAGACATCCTGAAAAGAACTTTCTGATTTCCAACTTGGTTCTGAAATGGTGGGTTTCACCTGTCTTCAGGGTGATGTCATAACCATCATGTGTGTTGCCCTTCATGGACAAAATCTGTTCCCTGGACTTTTCTGCAAGCTGCATATTGTCAAACATCCCTTCCTGGTCTTTCATCACCAGGTGAAGGAAATATTTGTTCATGGACATTCCCTTTGCTTCAGCAAGGTCTTTGATGACCTGCTTTGTTCCCTTTGGAACAGAAAAATTGATTCTTTCATAATGGTCTTTGTTGAACTGGTTCTTGTATGATGTCCTTGTCATTTGTCAATCCTTTCATTTGGGTTGGATTTGGGATGATTTGGGTCACAGTTGGGATTATATCTTGTTGATTGCTTCCAGTTTCAATGGAAGTTCTAAATGGGTGTAAACTGTTTCTGTGACACCTTGACCCTTGTGACCAACAATCTTCCTGATGATTCTTTCATCCACACCTGCTTCAGTAAGAAGGGAAATGCAGGTGTGTCTTGTGTCATGTGGGCGGTGATTGAATCCAAATGAATCCATCACTGGTTTCCAGTATGAATCATAATAGTTTCTATAAAGGAAGGGTTCTTCTTCAGGTGTACAGATTAAGTTGTCACAGTCTTTCTTCATCCAAAATTCAAAGAATGGAACAATCTTTTCTGCAATTGGAACTTCCCTGATGCCTGCTTCAGTCTTTGCATGTTTGATGTAAAACCATCTTTCTTCCAGGCAGATATTTTCTTTTGTCAGTTCCAACAATTCCCCTATTCTGCAACCAGTATAAATCAGGATAAGAACAACCTTCACATAGTCAGAATCAGATGCATCCCAAAGAAGCTGAATCTGTTTCTTGGTGAAAGGTGTTCTGACCATCTTGTTTGGATTGCCTGGTTTGTTGATGTCAAGATACCTTATCATTTCCCTTTTGTCCTGGTTCACTATTTCATGAACAACAGCATAGTCATAAATCAGACCAAACATGTTCTTCAGGGTCTTCAGGGTTGGTGTGTTCTTTCCTGATTCATCCAGGGTCTGCTGCAAGTGGTCAAGTTTGATGTCCTGGAACTTCATCTTGTGAAGCATCTTGCAGGTGTTGAATGCTGCAACATAACCATTTGTATTCTTTATCTTTTGGAAATGACCTTCTGACCATCTTTCATAGACTTCTTCAAAGGTGATGCTGTCAAAGTGCAGGTCATAAGGGTCTTCATTGTATGATGCTAAAGCCTGAAGTGCTTCAGACCTGGTTGCATAATATCCTATGACTTCATATTGCTGTTTTGACTGGAAACGCAACTTTCCATCATCAAGCACCTGAAGTGATTGTTCTTTTGGGGGATTTCCTTCAAGAAAACATTCTTCCAGGCGGTCAAACCATTTCCATCCAACAGTTTTTCTTGCCCTGAAAGGTTTTCTTCTGTTTCCAGGTAACTTTGAAATGTTACCATAACCATTTGGAAGTTTCATCTTTCAACCTTCTTTCATTGTCAAAGGATGAAAGAAATGATATGATAATTAAATGAAGATGTGACCATTTCTTCCATCCTTGAAGTGGTTGCATTTGTACGCTGATGACCCTTGCCTGGTGCAACAGACAAGGGTCTTTTATTGTCTTACAGTTCAATCTTTGAAGGTGCAGAACCAAGTCCAGTGTTCTGAAGTTCAATGAATCTTCCCCATTCTGAAGCTGTTCCCCAAAATGCAAGCATCCCTTTGTCATACTGAACAACAAGATAATACTTCTTGACACCTTTCATCTTGGAAGTGTTCTTTGCTTCACCATGATATTTGACCATGAACCTTTCTTCTTCCATAGCAGTGAAGGAACTGATTCTTTCCAAAGGAAGTGTGACAGTTGTTTCAGGTTTTATCCTGGTGATGATAAACTGTCCATCCTTCAGTTCCAGTGTGCAGGGATAATCTGCTGCAAAAGCATCAATCCCTTCATAATGCATTGCCCTGATTGGTTTGTCCTTTTTCTTTCCAAACATAAAATTCACCATCCTTTCTTGATTTACCTTGAACCGCTGATGACACCTTGAACCCACTGAAAGCCTTGAAAATAAAGGATTCTTGATTTTGGGGTTCAAGGGTTCAAGGTGATTCTTATATATTTATTATTTTTTATTAGTATATGTAAATTCACATATACTTATTTTTATATAAGAAATTAAAACTACCTTGAACCACCTTGAACCCAAGGTCAAATGTTCCTTTATTTTCAATACTTTGAAGCGGTTCAAGGTTCATTGAAGTCACTTTGAACTTACCTTGAACCACATTGAACCTTATTCACTATACTTTGGAAGATTGGACAGGTCTTCCAGGTCTTCAAGTGCTTTTCCTTTCCCAAGTTCATTCAACCTGGTAAACCATTCAAGCAATCTGACAGCATCAGTTCCAAAGTTCTTCTGAACCATTTCAATAGTGATGACATCTTCAGACAGTTGGTGTTCCAGGTCAAAACACATCAGGTCAGAAGGTTTTACTTCAAACAGTTTGGACATCTGTTCAATGTAAGACCTTTTGATGTTTTCAACCTGTCCTGTTTCCCATTTGTTTATTGCTGCCCTGTTGACTGGTGGGGATAACTTCTGCCCAAGTTCTTCTTGGGTCAGGTCATGATTCTTTCGCAACCACTTGATGTATTCACCCATTGTCATTGATGGTCACCATCCTTTCTTATTATATGCATTGTATCTTGAATTTTAGCATATACAAGATGATTTTACAAGAAAATAAGAAAAAGTATCTCAAAAATTTGAAAAAAGGTCTTGACAAGATACAACCACTTTGATAATCTGTTCATGTATCCTGAAAGCGTACATCAGGACACAGAAAGGATGGTGCTTGGACATGTATCAGTTCATTGCAAAAATTCAAAATATGAAAGTTTGTGTTGACAGGGAAACACTGGTTGAAGTTGACTTGACACCCTATGATGCAGACATTCTTGGTGGTGACACTGAAGAAGTCTTTGCATGGAAGGTTGCAGTCAACAAGGCATTTGCACTTTTGAAAGATGCAGAATCATTGACCAGTATTTCCCTTCTTTCATGCTGAAAGGGTGGTGGTCAGGAATGTGGATAGTTTACAGACATGACTTCCAAATGGAAGTTCCAACAGAAGCTGAAGCACAGGAATATTGTGAAGAACATCCTGAATTCAAGTATAGGTGGGTGGATTGATATGAAATCTAAATATCTTCAAGAACTTCCACAGTATCATTTTGACAGGGATGAATTTGTGGATGCATTCAAAAAAGTCTTTTCCAGTGATGAAATCTTTGAACTGGAAGTTGCCTGTCAGGAACACAGATGCTTGGATGATTTTCATTTGTACTATGCTGAAGATGAATTTTACATCATCCACCTTGACAGTGGAACAATCATCAACTGGTATAAACACCTTGGAAGAACTAACACCTGCAACAAAGAAGGATTTGGTCTTGATGACCTTCAGGAATTATTGAAAGCATTGAAGGAAGACATTGGTGATTGATATGAAGAACAAGAAGACATTTGAAACAGAATCTGCTGCAAAGGCATTTGCTGAAAAGGTTGGTGGAACATTAAGAATGACAATCTTACCCTGTTACATGTGGGTTGAAACAATATGGATTGTAGAATGGTAAGAAAGGAAGGTGCAAAAGCATGAACAAACAGATGTTAGTTGGAATCATGTACACACATGGTGACACCCAGGAAGACCTTGCAAAAGCAATTGGGATTTCCCTTCAGCGGTTGAATGCAAAAATCAATGAAACTGGTGGGGCAGAATTCACCCAGGGTGAAATCCAGGGAATAAAAGAAAGATACAATCTGACACCTGATGAAGTTGATAATATATTTTTTGCTTCAGTTGTATCTTAAAAGCGTACAAAATGCAGGAAGGATGGTGATGAAAGTGAATGGAAACAGGCTTTCAATATCCAAGGCAGCAGAACTTCTGAACTGTTCTGAAGAAACAATCAGGAATGGTCTGAAAGAAGGAAGTTTCCCTTTTGGTTTTGCTGTCAAGCAGTCAAACAGATGGACTTACATCATCACAGTCCAAAAGTTTGAAGAAACAACTGGAATCAAGGTTGAAAGGATGGTGGTTCAATGAAGCTGTTCAATCATCAGAAGAAAGCATTGAACCTGACCAAAGACCAAACAAGGGTTGCATACTTCATTGACATGGGTGGTGGAAAAACCTTCATTGGTTCAGAAAAGATGATGAAACTTGGAAAGAACTTCAACCTGGTTGTCTGTCAGAAATCAAAGATTCAGGACTGGATTGACCACTTCAACCAATATTATTCAGCTTTCCCTTACTTCATTGAAGTGTATGACCTGACAAACAAGAAACAGTTTGAAATTTATATGCAGATAGTAAAAGACTGGAAACCTTACTTTAAAATCACAGATGATTGGACTGGTCAGACAGAACTTCAGGAAAATCCTGACCCTTGCATGTACATAGGTGTCATCAATTATGACCTGGTGTTCAGAAGACCTGACCTGTTGAAGATGGAACAGTTCACACTGATGCTTGATGAATCTTCCATCATTCAGAATGAAAAAGCCAAAAGGTCAAAGTTCATCCTGAAGATGAAACCAAAGAATGTCATCCTGCTTTCAGGAACACCCACTTCAGGAAAGTATGAAAACCTTTGGACACAGATTCATCTGCTTGGATGGGAAATCAGCTTCAAGGTCTTTCAAAGTCAATATGTGAACTGGAAAAAGATTGATGTTGGTGGTGTTGAAATCAGCGTGGTTGACAAAGATGACCCTTACAAGAATGTTGACAGATTAAAACAGAAGTTGCGTGAACATGGTGCAGTCTTTATGAAGACAGAAGAATTTGGAATTGACCTTCCTGAACAGACCTTCACAACAATTTCTGTTCCAACATCCAAGGAATACAGAAAGTTTAGAAAGACCAGGTTTGTGAAGCTGCAAAGGGATTGGTTGGTTCAGGATGCCTGCAATCCAAATGATGTTGGTGAAATAGAACTTGCAGGTGACACCCTGTTGACACAAGTCCTTTATGAAAGACAGTTGTGTGGTCAGTATTCAGAAGAAAAATGGCAGGCACTGGAAGACCTGGTTGAATCCACACAGGACAGACTGGTCATCTTCTACAACTTTGATGATGAACTGATGCTTCTGAAGGAAATGTGTGAAGGACTGGACAGACCAGTTTCTGAAGTGAATGGACACACCAAGGACATGACTGCTTATGAAGAACAGTCCAACAGTATCACTTTGATTCAGTATCAGTCAGGAAGCATGGGTTTGAACCTTCAGAAAGCAAACAAGATTGTGTATTTTACACTTCCCCTTGTATCAGAACTGTTTGAACAGTCAAAGAAAAGAATTCACAGGATTGGTCAGGAAAGACCTTGTTTCTATTACATCATGACCTGTCAGAACAGCATTGATGAAAGAATCAGAAAAGCACTGGAAATGAGAAAGGACTACATTGATGAACTATTTGAAGAAGATGATTGAAATTATTGGTGCATTGCTAATGGCAGCAGGCTTCTTTGTTCTTGTAGGAACAGCAGGTGCATCTGATTATGCAGATGAAATTGGTGAAGTCTTCAGCTATGCAGAACACATTCCACATATAATCAGCGGTTTTGTGATGTTGTTTGTTGGTGGTGCAATGGTGAAATATTTGGAAGGTGAAGGATGGTATGAAGAAGGCGGTGAAGACTAATGGAACAGAAGACAGTTGAAAGGAACTATGGAAGAAAGGTCATCAGGGATGGTCAAGGGGTCAGACAGACAAAATCAAAGAACTATGCAAGGCGGTTCTTCCTGATTATGGGATGCACATTCATGATTGGTTTTGTCTTTGGAAGCATTGTGACAGGAATCATTGTTCACAAGAATGACATGAAGAAACTGCAAAGACAGGAATCAATTTCCAGTGCAGAAGTGCAAATGATTGAATCCAGTCCTTATGGTAGTGGAAACAATGTGATTTCTGAAGAAGGTGATTTCACCTGGACAGTTGATGACAATTTCATTCCCCTGGATGTTCCAATGGACACAGAACTTCAGCAGTTTGTGTTTGAACTTTCAGCTTCTTACAACATTGACTGGACACTGGTGATGGCAATGATTGACCATGAATCCAGTTGGAATGCAGACTGTATCAGCAAAACAAATGATTATGGTCTGATGCAGATAAATGTCTGCAACCATGAAATGCTTCAGGAAAGACTTGGAATCACAGATTTCCTGGATGAAGAACAAAACATCAGGTCAGGCTTGTATGTTCTTTCCTGGTTGTTTCAGAAATATGATGGTGATGTTCACAAGGTTTTAATGGCTTATAACATGGGTGAAGGTGGTTGTGAAAGACTTTGGGAAAGCGGTGTTTATTCTACTTCTTATTCCAGGACAATCACAGCAAAACAAGCAGAATTTCAGCAGTATATTGAAGAAAGGATGGGTGAAACAGATGAATGAAATTATGATGCTTGAAGGTAAAGAAGAATTTACCAAGGAAGAAGTGCAGGTCTTTGAAGAAAAGTATCTTGCAGTCATGAAGGGTCTGTCAGATGCAGTCAAGGCAAAGAAGAAACTGGAAGCTGATGAAAAGAAGTTCAAGGAACAGCTTGGAAAGGTCATGGATGAATATGGAATCAAGTCACTTGACAACCAGTTTGTAAAAATCATCAGGGTTGCAGGTTCTGAAGGAAGTCAGACAGTTGACCTGGACAAGATGAAGGAAGCAGAACCTGAATTGTTTGCAGAACTTCTTGCAGATTATCCCAAGACCACTGGTGCAAAGAAAGCATCCATCAGATTTGATGTCAAGTAATTTGAAGAAGGAAAAGGGGAAGACAGCATGAACTTTGATGTTATGAAAGAAAAGGGTGGTCAGTATTATATCACACACCAGGGTCAGAAAGTTCCTGGAACTTATGGTGACAAGAAGAAAGTCATCAAACAGGCTGCACACATGAATGGTCTGACAGTGAAGGACTTTCTGAAGATAAGGAAGAAGGAAGGTGGTGATTGATGGCAGCAGAAAAGAACTTTGAAAACAGGGTGAAACAGTTCCTGAAGGAACATGGTGCATGGTTCATCAAATATTGGGGTGGTGCTGCATTCACCAAAGCAGGTGTTCCTGACATCCTTGCATGTGTGAATGGTCACTTCATAGGAATAGAACTGAAAGCACCAACTGGAAAGGCATCTGAACTTCAGTTGCACACCCTGAAAGAAATTGACAGTTCAGGTGGATATGCAGTTTTGCTTTATCCCAAAGATTTTGAACTGTTCAAGAACTTCATCCTTTGTGTTTTGGCAGATGATGAAAATGCAAAACACAATTATAGGATGCTGAAAGGAAGGTGGTGTTGATATATGCAGGTATCACATTCAAGGGTGGAATGCTTTGAATCCTGCCCTTTCAAATATCGTTTGCGGTATATTGAAGGACTTCAGACAGTCAAAGCAGACAATCCTGACAATGCCCTTTTCCTTGGAACAGCACTGCACACAGGACTGGAAAAGAATGTGGAAGCAGCAATTCATGAATACTTCATGCAATATCCAGTCATCACTGATGACCAGGTGAATGAAGCAATCAAATTGGAAATCCTTATTCCAAAAGCTGCTGCAATGATTCCCAAAGGATTCAATGAAGTGGAAATTTCAGATGCAGATTTCAAAGGCTTTATTGACCTGCTTGCACCAGTCATGACAAAAACAAGACTTGGTGGTGAATACCAAGAACTTCCTGGTGTGTATGACATTTATGATTTCAAGTATTCAAACAATGTCAGTCACTACAAGGACAGTGTGCAGGTTCACTTGTACAAGTATTTTTATGAAAAGCTGAATCCAGGGAAGAAAATCAGAAAGATGTTTTACCTTTGTGTTCCAAAGGTAAACAGCAGACAGAAGAAAGATGAATCCTTGCAGGACTTCAGAAAAAGGATTCAGGAAGAATGCAGAAATGTTCAACCTAACCTGGTTGAAGTGGAATATGACCAACAGAAAGTCATGGACTGGTTGTTTTCAGTCAAGCAGATGACAGAAGCAAAGGAATTTCCACAGAAGCAAGGATGGTTGTGCAGATATTGTGAATACAATGACTATTGTCAGAAAGGATGGAATTTTATGATTTTACCAAAGAATGAAAGAAGAAACATTGAACAGGTGCAGAAGAAGGTCATTTGGTTGTATGGTTCACCCTTCAGTGGAAAGACCACATTTGCAAACAAGTTCCCTGACCCTTTGATGCTGAACACAGATGGAAACATCAAGTTTGTTGATGCACCTTACATTTCAATCAAAGACCAGGTTGAACTGGTTGGAAGAATGACAAAAAGAACAATGGCTTGGGCAGTGTTCAAGGATGTCATTGCAGAACTTGAAAAGAAGGACAACACCTTCAAGACCATTGTTGTTGACCTTCTTGAAGACACTTATGAACAGTGCAGACTGTACATGTATGACCAAATGGGAATCACACATGAATCTGATGACAGCTTCAGGGCATGGGATAAGGTCAGAACAGAATTCTTGTCCACACTTAAAAGATTGATGGCACTGGACTATGAAAACATCATTCTGATTTCACATGAAGATACAACCAAGGACATCACCAAGAAGGGTGGTGACAAGGTAACAGCAATCAAACCTAACCTTCAGGAAAAGACAGCAAACAAGGTTGCAGGCATGGTTGACATTGTTGCAAGGGTGGTTGCAGATGGTGACATCAGAACCCTTTCCTTCAAGACCAATGAAGTCATCTTTGGTGGTGGAAGACTTTTGACCAAGACAGATGAAATTCCTTTGGACTATGATGCATTTTTGGATGTCTATGCAGAAGCAAATGAAGCTGCTGCACAGTCCATGAAGACACCTTCCACCACTTCAAAGACATCCACAAGAAGCAGAAAGAAAGATTCAGTTGCTGATGTGGACAAGGGAACTGGTGCAATTGTGGGTGAAGAACCTGAAGCACTTGAAGATGCAGTTCCTTCAGAACCTTTGGACACTGAAGAAGCACTTGCAAAGGAAGCAGCACAGGCAGAATCAGAAGACATTGGGATGAATCCACCTGAAGATGATGACCTTCCTTTTGGAAGGGAAACTGAAGCAGCACCTGCACAGGAAGCTGAAGCAGAACAGAAACCCAAGACAAGAACCAGGAAAAGAAGAACTGAATAATTCAGGTCTTTTCAAATAACACAATAACTTTATTAAAGAAAGGTAATAGGTGAATTATTATGGCAGATTTATTTGACAAGTGGGACAAGTCCATTGACACAGAAGGACTTGCAAAGGACACAGAACAGGCAGCAAAGGATGGTGCAAACAGAACTTACAAGGAAGTTGAACCTGGTGACTATGAAGTTGCGGTTCAGCAGATGGAACTGAAAGCATCCAAGGCAGGTGACCCAATGGTCAGCATTTGGTTCAAGATTGTTTCTGATGGTGAATACAAGGGAAGCATGATTTTCATGAATCAGGTCATCACCCAGGGATTCCAGGTTCACCAGGCAAATGAGATTTTAAGAATGCTTGTTTCTGAAATGCAGGATGCACCTGTTGTTGAATTCAAGACCTTCAAGCAGTATGCAAACCTTATCATGGACATTCAGGAAGCAATCACTGACAACTATGAATATGGTTTGAAGTATGGCAAGAACAGCAAGGGATTCAACACCTTTGAAATCACAGAAGTGTTTGTCCTTGAATAATCTGACAGACCAGTTTGCAGTGTGGTCAAAAAATTTTGACCACACTGTATCTTGGAAGCGTACAAAACAAGGAAAGGTGGTGAATTCAAGTGCTGTTTTACGATTTTGAAGTTTTCAAATATGACTGGTTGGTTGTCATCATGGACATGGTTGCAAAGAAGAAAACAGTCATCATCAATGACCAGGCTGCACTTGAAGCATTCCACAAAGACCACATCAATGACATTTGGACTGGATTCAATTCACTGCACTATGACCAGTGGATTCTGAAAGGCATCCTTTGTGGTTTTGACCCAAAAAGAATCAATGATTTCATCATTGTGAAAGACAATCCAGGATGGAAGTTTTCTTCCCTTTTCAGGAACATTCCACTAATCAATTATGATGTGATGCTGAACCTGGACAGGGGTCTGAAGTGGTTTGAAGGGTCAATGGGAAACAACATCAAGGAATCTTCTGTTCCCTTTGACATAGACAGGAAGCTGACACAGGAAGAACTGGATGAAACAGTTTTGTATTGTACACATGATGTGGAACAGACAATTGAAATCTTTCTTCAGAGAAAGGAAGAATTTGATGGAAGAATGGGTCTTGTCAAACTTGCATGTGAAGGTCAGGGTCTTGACCTGAACCTACTTGCAAAGACAAAACCACAGCTTTCTGCAATCATCTTGGATGCACACAAAGTTCCTGACAGGGGTGATGAATTTGACATTGATTTCCCTTCCACACTAAACATCAAGAAGTACACCAATGTCATTGACTGGTACAAGAACCCTGACAACAGAAAGTATTACATCATTGTTCCAGGCAAGAAAAAAGCACAGCAGAACAAACTGGAAACCATGATTGCAGGTGTTCCACACACTTTTGCTTGGGGTGGTGTGCATGGTGCAAGGGAAGGTTATCATGCAAGGGGTTATTTCCTGAACATGGATGTTGCATCCCTTTATCCATCCTTGATGATTCAATACAACCTGCATTCAAGGAACATCAAAGACTCACAGAAGTATGTGGACATATATCACAGAAGACTGGAACTGAAGAAGCAGAAGAATCCCCTTCAGGGTGTTCTGAAGATTGTCTTGAATTCCACTTATGGTGTTATGAAGGACAAGAACAATGCTTTGTATGACCCACTTCAAGCAAACAGGGTTTGTGTTTATGGTCAGCTTCTACTGCTTGACCTGATTGAACACCTGGAAAGCAGATGTGAAATCATCCAGTCAAACACAGATGGTGTGCTTGTGAAGATGCCTGATGGACTGGATGAAGATGAATGGTTCAATTGGGTGGATGATGTTGCTTATGAATGGGAACAAAGGACACATCTTCAGCTTGAATTTGATGAATACAGAGAAGTTTTTCAGAAGGATGTAAACAATTACATTGTGGTTGCAGCAGATGGTCACTACAAGTCAAAAGGTGCTTATGTGAAGGAACTTTCAAACCTGGACAATGGTGACTTCCCTATTATTAACCAGGCACTGACAGAATACATGGTGAAAGGAACACCAATTGAAACAACCATCATGATGTGTGATGACCTGAAGTCATTTCAGATGGTTGCAAAAATCACATCATTATATGACTGCATTCTGCATGGAAACAAAAGACTGAATGAAAAGTGTGTCAGGGCATTTGCTTCCAAGGAAGCATCTGATGCAGGAATCCAAAAGGTGTCAGTCAGAACAGGGAAACCTGAAAAGATTGCAAACAGTCCTGAACAGTGCTTTCTGTTCAATGACAGTGTAAATGGTGTGAAATGCCCTTCCAAACTGGACAAACAGTGGTATGTGGACAAAGCACTTGAAAGATTGAAAGGATTTGGGGTGAACTAATGGAACATGAAGAATTAAACATAAATTGGAAGACTGGACACATGATGATTGTCATGGATAGATTCTTCCCTTGTAGTGTTAAGGACTTGAACTTTCTTCTGAACAAGTGCATCTGCCTTGATTGGGAACATGAAGGTGACATCATCAAGCAGATTGAAGACCACTGCATCAGGGGCATTGCTGAAACAGAAGAATACAAAAGGATTCTTCCACAGATGGAAGCTGAAACCAGGGAAGACCTTGCAGAACTTTGTGCAAAGGTTGCAACCAGGGAAAGGATTGTGGAAGGAATCAAAGCTGACAGGGATGCTGCCAAAGGTAAGGAAAAGAAACAGTTGTCAGAAGTCCTGAAGAAAGCAAAGGAAGACCTGAAGTCAGTGCAGGCACACAGAAGAAACACTGAAGCAAAGGTCAGAGATTATGCAAGAAAGTATGAAGAATCTGACAGATTGATTGAAAAATACAAGAAAAACCTGGAAATATTAAAGCAAAGGAAGTGATTGAAGGATGTTTTTCAAGGGTTATGTCTTAACACAGAATAAGAAGTGCATTGAAAAATTCAAAGGTAGAACATCCTTCAAGTCTTATGCCGAAGTGAAGGAACTTCCTGAATTTGCAGGAATCCTTGCTGAAAAAACAGTCCTGGTGGACATTGATGACTTTGAACAGTCAGAAATCTTGTTCAAGATTGTCCAGGAAAAACAGCTTTGTTGCAGGGTGTACAAAACAACCAGGGGAAAGCATTTCTTGTTCAACAATCCTGATTTGATTGGTTCAAACAGGACACATGCAACACTTGCACTTGGTATCACAGCAGACATCAAGATTGGAAAAAGGAATTCTTATTCGGTTTTGAAGTTTGATGGGAATGAAAGACCAGTGCTTTATGATACAACTGGAAGAAGCGAAAAGGCACAGGACATTCCAAAGTGGTTGCTTCCAGTGAAGACCAGTGCAGATTTCATTGGACTGGAAGCAGGTGATGGAAGAAACCAGGCACTGTTCAACTACATCCTGACCCTTCAGTCACATGACTTTTCAGTGGAAGAAGCAAGGGAAACAATCAGACTTGCAAATGAATATGTTCTGAAAGACCCACTTGCACCTGATGAACTGGAAGTTGTTTTGCGTGATGAAGCATTTGCAAAACCAGTGTTCTACAAGGGAACAACCTTCCTGTTTGACAAGTTTGCAGTGTTTCTGAAGAACAATCACCACATTATCAGGATAAACAATCAGCTTCACATTTATAAAGATGGAATTTATGTTCCAGGACAGACTGAAATTGAAAGTGCTATGATTCAGCACATTCCAGGTCTGTCCAGGGCAAAAAGGGCAGAAGTCATGTCATACCTGGACATACTAATCAGACAGAACACACCTGTTGCAGATGCAAAGATGATTGCTTTCAGGAATGGGTTGTTGAACCTTCAGGATAACAGCTTTGTTTCCTTCACACCTGACCACATCATCACCAACATCATCCCTTGGGATTATAACCCAAATGCATACTTTGAATTGACAGACAAGGTGATGAACAACATTTCATGTCAGGACAAGGAAATCAGAAGTCTGCTTGAAGAAATGGTTGGATATTGCCTGTTTAGAAGAAATGAACTTGGAAAGGCATTCATCCTGACTGGTGAAGGTGCAAATGGAAAGTCCACCTTCCTGAATATGCTGAAACATCTTCTTGGAAAGAAGAACCTGTCAGTCCTTGACCTGAAGAAACTGGATGACAGATTTTCAACAGTCATGTTGTTTGGAAAACTTGCAAACATTGGTGATGACATTTCAGATGAATTTGTCACTGATGCAGCTTCCTTCAAGAAGATTGTCACAGGTGAAACCATTGATGCAGAACAGAAAGGACAACCAAAGTTTGACTTTGAACCTTATGTGAAGTTGATATTTTCAGCAAACAACATTCCAAGAATCGGAAAAGGAAGGGATTCAGGTGCTATTTTAAGAAGACTTGTCATTGTTCCATTCAATGCAAGGTTTGAAGAAGGTCAACCTGGATTCATGCCCTTCATAGGTGATGACCTGAAAAGTCAGGAATCAATGGAATATCTGATTCAGATTGGTCTTACTGGTCTGAAAAGGGTGTTGTCCAAAAGACAGTTCACCAAGTCAGAAGCAATGCAGCGTGAACTGGATGAATTTGAAGAAACAAACAATCCTGTTCTTGGTTTCTTCAGGGAAGCTGATGGTGATGAAGAAATCAGAATTGAAAATGAACCTACAAATGAAGTTTACAAGCATTATCAGGAATATTGCATTGCAACAAACCTGACCCCTATGTCAGCAGGTGAATTTTCAAAACAGGTCAAGAAACATTATGGTTTTGTCATAAAAGACAAGAAAATTGGTGGTAAAAAGTACAGAATCTTTATGAAAGAAGGTGATTTTTAATGGAAAAGGTCAAATATTTATCACTTTTTAGTGGAATAGGTGCTTTTGAATCTGCTATGAGAAACCAGGACATTCCATTTGAAATCACCAACTATTGTGAAATAGGTGAAGCACAGTCCAAAGCATAT
>Ga0310786_10002346_pt1 | contig 29108 bp, 41 predicted proteins | sample AusTroGonzalo_MG_FD_203881 | JGI IMG/M metagenome (GOLD analysis project Ga0310786, IMG submission 203881) | Bovine rumen microbial communities from tropical cattle in Woodstock, Queensland, Australia - Gonzalo_03 (v2) (version 2) | ecosystem: Host-associated > Mammals > Digestive system >...
GGTACGCAATGGATGTGCGGATACGGTGTATTCGGACTGTGGTTTGACAATGAGTTCGCATACATCAATGTCGGCACCGGCTGCGACTGATTTTTTTGTACTCATCAATACTGCAAATATGAATAGGAGAACTGCATATGAAGATTAAAGTACAGGGTTCAGAACTGAACCGGATGATGAAGACCATTACCCAGTGCATCGACACCAAGCACCAGATCATGGGCAACATCTGCGTGATCTATGACAACAACCTGCTGACGATCCGTGGAACCAATGGGCAGTTCGCCGCCGTGATGAGCACGCCCGTGCTCGGCGGTACAGGAGAGAGTTTCTGCGTGGACGGTACCATGTTCGCCAGGGTCTGCTCCATGTGCAACGGCGAGGTCAGCATTGAAACGGACGCAAAGACCTGCACGATCCGTGGGGCAGGACGGACAAGGCTTCCCATTGTAAACGTGAATGTTCCGAACTATGAACGTGTGACGGGCGACTCCTTTGACATAGGCGCTTCTGATTTTTCCAAGGCTTACGGCGGTGTTGCGTACGCCGTGTCGCAGGATCAGACACGCATTACGCTGACAGGCATCCTGATCGAAACCGAAAGCGAAGACAGTATCCGGTTCGTGTCCATTGACGGTTTCCGGATGGCGGTTGAAAACATCAAAGGCAGGTTCAGTGAAACAGGGATGGTCGTTCCTGCGCAGTTCATGAAACTGATCTCCGCAAGCACGTTCACCGGCGATGTGATTGCCATCACCACAAACGGCAAAAAGATACAGGCAGAAACAGATGGAATGCTTATGTCCTGCACGCTGCTGACAGGCGAATTCCCGCCGTACGACAAGATCATGCCGACCGAGTTTAAGACCGAAGTGCTCGTCAATGCGGATCTTTTCCGGACAGCACTGAAAAGCAGTGGCGTTGTCTGCTCGACAAGCAATCTAGTGAAACTGGAAATCAGCGAAGATAAACTGACTGTTTCCGGCAACAGCGAACAGGCTGACTACGAAGCTGAGATACCTTGCACACTGCAAGGCAACGGTCTGAAGATCGCTTTCAATCTGAAGTACCTGCTCGACACGATCAACTCCGTATCCAATGATTCCATCGTGCTTCAGTTCAATCTCCCCACATCCCCCTGCGTACTGCACGGGAAAGACGACACCGGACTGCGACTGATTCTTCCGGTAAGGGTACAGGGGTGATGACAATGAAGTTAGGATCGCTCTTTTCCGGAAGCGGCGGGTTCGAGTTGGCGGGGGCACTGCACGGGATCGAGCCTGTATGGGCAAGCGAGATCGAAGACTTCTGCATCCGTGTAACGTCCAACCGTTTCCCGAACATGAAACACCTCGGCAGCGTGACGGACATCAACGGTGCCGAGATCGAACCTGTGGACATTATCACATTCGGCTCACCCTGTCAGGATCTGTCGGTGGCCGGGAAACAGGCGGGTATTCACGATGGCGAAAGGTCAAATCTGTTTTTTGAAGCTATACGAATTATTAAGGAGATGCGACATGCAACAGCAAATAAGTTTCCTCGATTCGCAGTTTGGGAAAACGTTCCAGGAGCATTCAGTTCCAACGGCGGAGAAGACTTCCGGGCAGTCCTCAAAGCGTTCTGCTCCGTCTGTGAAGAAGACCCTGATGTGCCTGGACTTGCGTCCGGGAATGGGTGGCAACCTGCTGGGTGCGTACTGGGAGATGGATACAGCATCGCTTGGCGGGTCTATGACGCTCAATACTGGGGAGTCCCCCAACGCCGTAAGAGAATCTACCTTATCGCAGATTTTGCAAGCGGACGCGCCGGAGAAATACTCTTTAAGTCCGAAAGCATGTGCTGGGATTATCAGACGGGCGCAGAAGCGTGGGAAAGTGCTTCCCGATATGTTGCGGGATGCCCTGATGGAAGTAGTTGGCCTGGCTGGTGGGCTGGACAGGATCGCTGAGGAACCGGACGATCCTGAAGATCCGGTAGACGTGGAATTATACGATGGAGAAGATGAGGAAGAGTGAGGTCGTTATCCTCAATGATCAGGGCGGGGACATCATGAATATTTCCCGTACGCTTGCGTCCACACTGCGGGCACAGGATCACGGTCATCCGCCTGTCGTCTGCTTTGAACCCGGAATCGCAAGGCGTGAAGGCAGTGACAGCCGGTTCGTTATGGACAGATCCGTAACGCTCCGCGCACAGATGGGCGACAATCAGCCTGCGATATGCTACGAGGTGGACTATGAGCAAGGTTAACTGCCTTAATCCGTGGGATATTCAAAGCAAACACATCGTTACGCCTGACGGTATATCCGAAGCATTGTACGCAGGAGAATGCCGATGGGCAGGCGGTGAACATTATATATGCTATGCCATCGAAGGTAACGTTGTGGATCGTGCATCCGCCAAGAACGGCAAAGGATGGTGCGAGGATGTGAGTCCAACGCTGAATACACAGGATCGGCATGCAATCTGTTTCCAACTCTGCGGTGACCGTGACGATCCGTCCGTGTCCGTCAGCGACACCGCCTACTGTATCCCCGCAAACCCCATGAGTGACAGAGGTCAGGCAGTATGCTACGAGAAATGAAAGCGTACATTATTGACGCCATGAGCAGCAACAGCATGAAAAGTTCAAACCCCAATAGCGGAATCCATGAAACGGAAACGTCAAAATGCCTGGACACGATGTGCCTTGATCCTTCCTGCAATCAGGGTGGAGTAATGATCGTCGGTGCTGTGGTGTATGACGGAAGTTCAGTAACAAGTCCCGGTAATTGGAACAATCCGAGCATCGGTGATCCATGCTATGCGCTCCACACAGACAGCCGTAACTATGTTGTTATCGCATTGGAAGGCAACGGTGCCCGCCCTTCGCACATGGGCAACGGATACAGCGAAAGCGATGTTATGTACACGCTGAACACCATTGAGCAACACAGTGTATGCTATGCCGTTGACTGCCGGAATCTGTGCCTGAACGAGGAAAAAAGCGGCACATTACAGGCAAAGAATGTTGGCGGATTCAGTTATAACTATCTGAATCCAATACTGAAGGAGAACACATGAAATGCTATGCGATAGAAAACCATCCGAACGACAGCAGGGTGACGATAGATCCGGCAGGAATCGTGCAGACGCTGTCGAGCAGGATGGGAACAGGCGGAAACAACACGCCGTTTGTACTCATTACTTCTACGAAAGCCGATTCGCAGAATGGAAACCATACACAGTCGCAAGCGTCAGAGCAGAAGGCGGATCTGTCGGAAACGGCGGCGAAGGACTTGTTTGTATCGAACTCCTCCGGTGACGGGATCGCAGCTCCGCTTGACGCCAGTTACTACAAAGGATGCGGACTCCGGCAGGGGATAGAAAGAGAGTATGTGGTTATGAAATCTTATTGCTGCGGTAACGGTCAGCTTGCAAACGCAGTCGTTGATCCGATATGCGGAACACTTGACTGTATGCATGACCAGAAAATCGTGATGAGTGTTTTGGAGGATTATGAAATGGAAGAACACAAAGGACGGAAATATGTACTTCGCAGGCTGACACCGACAGAATGCCTTCGGCTTCAGGGTCTGCCGGACTGGTGGGTGGACGGTGCAAACGGAAGTGACAGCGCGATCTATAAGATGGCCGGGAACGGTCTCGCCATCCCGTGTGCCTGCGACGTCCTCGGTCGGATTGCGGAAGAACTGCGTAAGGACAATTAACCGACAATAAACAAACAGGAAAGGAGGTGATTCTCTCTTGGAAGAACAGCAGGCGGTACCGTTGATAGAACCATACACGATAGAAGACTTTTCCACGGACAAGCCATACAAAGCCCTGTACGACCAGCGGAACAACAAGTTCCTTCAGCAAATCATGGTTCAGAAGATGCGTGAATACGCATTAAGTATCGGGTTCAAAGGCTTCATGGCCATGTGGAAGTCCTACCTGGCATCCCAACGAAACGATGTTGCCGTTGACGATGTTGGACAGGACACGATGTTTGAAAACCAGCCCGTAACACTCCGCTGCGGAAACTATACCTGCACGGATCGGGTAACAAGGTTTAATGAGTACGGCATGGAAGTGGAAGTGATATCACATCCGATGATGCCTGTGAAGCGTGTAACGAATATCGAAACACTCGAAGCAAAACTGGAGATCGCGTTCTGCCGTGGAAAGGCAGACACATGGAAGTACATCACCGTTCCAAGAGAGATGCTCGCATCGGCTCAGAAGATTATAGGACTTGCGAACCAGGATATCGGCGTGAACAGTGAAAACGCCAAGGAAATTGTCCGGTACATCGGACTCCTGGAGAGCAAGAACTATGACGAACTGCCAAGGCAGAACGCCGTATCCCACATGGGATGGTTACCGGACGGACGATTCATGCCGTATGTTGATGACATTATTTACGACGGCGGTGAAGGCCCTGAGTTTGACAAGGTATACCGTGAACTGAAACCTACAGGCGATGAGCAGGTATGGATGGACATCGCACGGTCCGTAAGGCAGGGTGAATCTGTGCCCGCAAGGATCGCCCTGGCTGCAGGGTTCGCTGCCCCGCTTGTGAAACTGCTGGATGCCCTGTCATTCGTCGTCCATATATGGGGCGAGAAAGGATGCGGTAAATCCGTAGGACTGATGCTCGCAGCCAGTATATGGGGCAATCCGGACATCGGCGGACTCGCAAAAACCTTCAGCGGAACAAAGGTCAGTTTTGAACTGATGTCCGCATTCTGTTGCAATATCCCTGTGATGCTCGACGAACTACAGGTCATCAACGATAACCGGAAGAACTTCGATGACATTATCTATATGTTATGCGAAGGGGCAAGCAAGGGACGCGGTTCAAAGGCAGGCGGACTTCAGCTTCAGAAAAGATGGCTGACAACCATCATTACCACAGGCGAAACACCGATCATCCAAAGCAACTCCGGCGGCGGTGCTGCCGTCCGTACGATAGAGGTGAATTTCAAATCCCGTCCGCTTTTCGGAGACGATCAGACCGCACGGAAGTACGCCGGGCTGCTGAAAAAGAACTACGGATTTGCAGGCAAGAGATTTGTACAATCGCTCTACAAGAAGGAAGTAGTGACCGCCCTGCAAGCGTTGCAGAACAAGTATTACAACGAACTGTCCGGTGACATCGACGGAAAGCAGGTGCTCTCGGCTTCGATCCTGCTGGCGGCAGACGCCCTGGCGACAATGGCGATCTTCAAGGACGGAAAGAATCTGACCGCAGACGAACTGAAAGAATTCCTGATCACCAAGGAAGAGTCCGATGTGAACAGCCGATGCTATCAGTTCCTGCTCGACTGGATCGCACAGAACCCCCGCCGTTTTGATCCGGTGGACAACAACAGCGGTGAATCCTGGGGCGTGATCGAGAATGATATTGCCTACATTAATAAGACCGTGTTTGAGAACGTGCTGAAGAACAACGGGTACTCGCTTAAACCGTTCCTTAACTGGGCAAGGATTCATCGCAAGCTGAAGTATGAGGATCATGGGGAAGGCGGGGAACGCAGACTGACCGTACGAAAGGTGCTTCCGACAGGCAGACTGCGGTGTGTCGCTCTCCGGATTGGCGAAGATGATTTGTCCGAACGTGAAGCATACCAGCTGGCTGCAGAAGAGATCCCGGAAGATATGCCATTTTGAGTCGTGTCCCACTTTTCACTTGGATGTCCCGCTTTTAAAGGGGTATGTCCCACTGCGGTGGGACACGGTTAAAGCCTTATGAATCAACGCTTTGAGGTGTGTAAAAAGTGCCGTGTCCCACTTGTCCCACTATTTTCATATACACATATATATAACGTGCGTGTGTGTATGTGTGTGAATATAAAAAATAACATACGCGTTACGCGCGTAAGGGGTATGTAAAAACAGTGGGACACAGTGGGACAGTGGGACACATGAAGGAAAATCAACGCTTGTAGCCGATAAAAATGGCCCACTAACAAAAAACAGAGTGGGACAAAGTTTAAAAAGTGGGACAAAAATGGAGGAAAAAAACATGAAAACACTCATCGCAGTCCCCTGCATGGACACTTTACCCTATCAGTTTGTGCAATCTCTTCTCTATATGCACAAGGGTGACGACCCGACGGTGTACCTGAAACCGAACTCACTCATTTATGATTCGAGAAACCTTATCAGCCTGGCTGCAATCGAAAATCATTTTGACAACGTGCTATGGCTTGACTCTGACATGATATTCCCGAAGGACACACTGCTGAAACTGGAAGCATACAACATGGATATGGTAACCGGACTGTATGTTACACGGCACGAACCGATACACCCGGTCGTCTATGACACGCTCGAAGAACCGGAACGTGACGGTGAAGGGAAACTCACAGGGAATATCAATCCGTACGATTACTATCCGAAGAATAGTTTCTTCCCGGTAAAAGGATGCGGGTTCGGATGCGTGCTGACATCCGTGAAACTTTTAAAAGACGTATGGGATCGCTTCGGACCCGCGTTCACACCGTATCCCTGGGCGGGAGAGGATCTCTCTTTCTGCCACAGGGTAAACCAGCTCGGTTATCAGATATTCTGCGACAGCAGTATCTCCTGCGGACACGTCGGATCGTTCGTGTACACGGAAGAACTTCTTGTGAGGTGATGAAATTGAAACAACCACTGAAACCTGAAACCATTGTACACCGCCTGCGTCTGATGGCAGAGTCCGGCGGCGTCATTACCCGTGACAGGCGGAACGTTATCATCGAAGCTGCTGACATGATTAACGAACTGTGTGAACGTGTTCAGATCCTGTCCGCTGACAAAGGAGGTGAGAGCCAATGAAGAACGTTGAGTGGTGGCGCGGTACGGCAACACATATGTGGCGAACCTATTTCGCCATGGAACGGGACGGGTTTGACTGGGAAAAACTCACTGAACCAAACCGCAGGATATATGCGGTATGCCACCATGTGTACCTCAAGAAGTTCGTAAAGACTGACCAGGATATCCTTCAGTACTACTTTACCTCACGATGGGGTGACGATCTGTACGCCGTGGAAGATTACGCACTCAAGCATAACATCCCGACTAAGGTGATATGGATGGTCATCCGCAGGGCAAACCGTACCATCATGGAAGAATGCGGTTTCCTCGACAGGAAGGATGTTGAGAATGAGTAATCCGTTCTTCAGCGTGATCGTCCCGTCGCACAACGGTGCAAAGCGTATCCGCAAAGCACTGCACTCCGTCAAACGGCAGACGTTCAAAGACTATGAACTGATCGTTGTCTGTGATAACTGCGATGACAACACCGCTCAGATCGCACTCAACTACGCGGACAAAACGATCATCAGAAGTTTCAGCCGTGACGGGCTTGCACGAAACGCAGGACTTGATGATGCGGAAGGAAAGTGGATTCTCTTCCTGGACGATGACGATTACTTCCTGCACGAGTACTGCTTTGAACTGCTCGCTGAAACCATACGGAAAACAACGTCCGATGTTGTTGACTTCTCATTCATTTGGAAGGGTGAAGGATTCAAAGTGCCTACGCCGGACGAGCAGTTCGTCATGGCATGGTGCAGGGCATGGAAACGCTCGTTCATCGGCGACAACCGTTTCGATGATGCTCCGTACGGATCGGATAAACACTTCTATGAGAAGATGATCCTCCATAACCCGGACGTTGTTGTTACCTTCTGGAACATGCCGATGTATTACTATAACTACATGAGGAAAGGAAGTCTTTCATGGATGGAAAAGAGAAAACCAATCCTTGAAATTGTCGTTACACACTACGACGAACCATGGGAACTCGGCAAACCGTTCTTCGATATGATTCAGAACCAGCGGCTCGCTGATCTGAACACCGTCCGTGTCACAGTCGTGCAGGACGAAAAGGAAAGCACACTCCCATGGGAAGAACTGCTGAAACCATACTCTTTCCCCGTAAGCGTGCTCACTGTACCGGAACACAAGGGTACTGCGCACTCCAGGAATGTCGCCATCTCAAAGTCAAACGCTGAATGGATTATGTTCTTTAACTTCGATGACCGCTTCGCAGACGTTTGTTCTCTCTCCATGATTCTCGATCAGTTCCCCACGGATGAAGCGGATCTCATATGGTGCAAGATCGTTAAGGAACAGAAGTGGTACACCGGAACGGTTTATATGAACTGCGTGGACGGGGTCAGTTTTGCAGACACGGACGGGAAACTGTATCGCACGAAATTCCTGCAAGACAATCACCTGTACTTCCAGGTGCTATCAAAGTATTACTACGACCATGCGTTCAACTCAACCGTGCTTGCAACGACTGATCCGTGGCGGATTGCGAAACTCACAACCAACTTCTACCCGGTCTATAAAACGTACCGACCGGATTCTCTCCGGCATACACGGGAAGCACAGTACGAGATGATGCATACCGTGTTCGAGCGTGACTGCATGATCGCTGATATCCTCAAAATCCGTGGATTCGATTTCGAGTATAAACGCACCATGGCAAAGGCAATATGCGGTCAGTACTATGCACTGTATGATCCGGATACGCAGGAAAAGAAGCTTGAGTTCCCGCACAATTTTGTGCACTACTACCGTGAACACCAGGCTGAATTCAAATCCATATCACACACTGACCTTGCAACCATCCGCTCCGAGTGTGAGATCGAAACCTTCAACGCCATCCAGACATACTATAACGAGCACAAGCAGGAATACTACCTCTTGAACGACGATATTGCGTTCGATAAATGGCTCGCACGGCTGGATGATGAAGCCACAGGAAACCATGAATATCACGAAGATCCTGCACAGGATACACCACAGGAAGAAGAAACGGAGCAGGCATATGACATTCCTGCGGTAAACAGGGACGAACGTGTGGTCGTATACTGCGGTACATACGATGTCTACATGAACATGGTTGCATCCTGCAAATCCCTGCTTGCTACCACACCCGTTGATAAAGTCTACTTCCTCATTGAAGACGATGAGTTCCCGTACGATGTGCCGGACATTGTCCACACAATCAACATCAAACCGCTCGCACTCCATTTCTTCGATCAGCAGGGGCCGAACTTCAACAATTCCTGGACATACATGTGCATGGTGCGTGCTGCGTTCCCAGAATCCTTCCGTGACTATGACAAGATCCTGTCGCTTGACGTTGACGTCGTCGTGAATGACAACGTATCTGACCTTTGGGACTACGATATCTCCGACTACTACCTCGCAGGCGTACCGGAAAGGCAACGGCAGAAGTCCGCATCAGATCCGCTGTATATTAACTTCGGCGTTGTGATGATGAACCTCGCCAAACTCCGGCAGGATGGAATGCAGCAGAAACTTATCAATGCGCTGAACAAACAGAAATTCGGATGCCCGGAACAGGACTGCTACAACAAGTTCTGTGCAGGACATATCCTGGAGCTCCCAAATGACTACAACTTCACCACCTACTCCCATATCACAGGCGACGCTCAGAAAGAACGCATCATCCATTACGCAGGGCAGAAGTTCTGGCGTCACTACGCTCTCGTGAAACAATATGCGGATCTGTCATGGGATGAAGTGATGGAAAGGCAGGCGAAACTCCATGAGTAAACCCGTATTATTCGCCAGTTTCCGTCCGCTTGAGCGTGCTGAAAACCTACGCGCTGCCTATGAAGCATACGACGGCGAAAAAGTGCACTGGCTGTCCGTAGAACCTGGCTACAAACAAGAGGTACTGTCCGGCAAGTACGATCTGTTGGTAACGGATGACTTCCCGTACGTATCCCCCGGTAAATGTATCATGATTTGGCACGGCATCCACGGCGGAAAGACTATCGGGTACGATCAGCCCGGGAAACCGTACTTCTCGCAGGAATCATCACGACTGATAACATACATTATCTCAGCAGGAACAGGCATGATCCCCATTTGGAGCAGGTGTACAGGCATTCCGTACTCGCACATTCTCCCGCTGGGTATGCCACGGACGGACGAGTACAAAGGATATCAGCACGAGCCGTCAGATAAACGAACCTATTTATTCGTGCCTACGTTCCGTGACAAAAATGAAACGCCCTTCCCGCAGATCGATTGGGCATACATTGACAGCCAGCTTACGGATAAAGAACTACTCATCGTAAAAGCACACCCATGGCAATCAGACGTTGGTACTGAGCAGGTCACGAACGGTATCGGTAACGGAATGTATAAGCATATCTGTATCATATCACCCGCAACCGCAACGGCTGGATGGATGTACCTTGCGGACGTTGTTATCACAGACTACTCATCCATTATGTTTGACGCATACCTGCTCAATAAACCCGTTGTCCTGTTCGAGAAAACTCCAGGCTATAAGGAAACCCGTGGAATGTGCTTTGAATATCCTTATGACTATTCATCCTATTACGCCTCAAACGAGGATAAACTGCTCGAACTCGTCCGCTACAGAGCCAAGCATCCATACCTTACAGAAGCGGAAAAACGCACCACGCATATCGTCGCTGATATGTGCGACGGTCACGCATGCGAAAGACTCTGTCAACTGATAAACCAAATAAAGTGAGGTGAAACACATTGGCAAACCCTATCATCCATACCAAACCAGGCGAAAAAATCGTCACATTCTTCTCTACCCGTAACCTCTATAACGTCCTACCTGCCGCCTACAACTCCCTGCTCGCATATAATCCGGACGTGCATGTTTACTGCTTCATAGAGGATGATAAACTCCCGTATAAAACCCCGCCACATGTCACTTGCGTAAACGTTACGGAGCAGGAATTCTTTCCGCATGACGGACCGTGCTACAAAACACGCTATACCTACATGATTCTCCTTAAAACTGCTCTCACTAAGATTTTCCCCGACGCTGACCGCGCACTCATTCTCGACGTTGACACTGTCACATGCGACTCTCTCGCACCGCTGTGGGAGTGGGATCTCACTCACGCCTACTATGCAGCCGTTGTTGAACCGGAAGGATCCCGCTTACGCCAGCGTCCGTACGCTAACTTTGGCATAGTTATGCTTAACCTCGCCCGCCTGCGGAACACCGGCAAGGATGACCTCATCATTAGCGAACTCAACACCACTGCCTACGAATTCCCCGAACAGGACGCCTTTAACAAAATCTGTATGAACCGCTTTGACCCGCTCCCGCCGGAATATAACGTCACCAAGTACACCTTCGATATCACAGGCAATCCGGAGCGGACACGCGTGCTCCACTTCGCTGGCCTCAATGACTGGACACACTTCTCTATCGTTCAGCACTGGCTCAAAAACACAACTCCGCTGCCACGCTACGTTGTATACGCAGCAGACCACCGCGTCCAGGACATGATGATCGCAGCGGCTAAATCACTACTTGCTCACAACAAGGTAGACCGTATCTTCCTGCTCGTGGATAACGACGCCATCGCAAAAGACTTACCACCGGTCTTTCAGTGTATTAACGTTTCAAAACAATCCGTGTTCCCGAACGACGGCCCGAACATTATGACATGGTACGGAACGATGACTACTCTTCGCGCTGGCCTTACACGTGTCCTTCCTTCATCAGTAGAACGCGTCCTCTGGCTGGACCCTGACACAATCGTTTCCGGCGATATCTCAGATATTTGGAACTACAATATAGACCATAAGTACTTCGCAGCCGTCGAGGAAGTACGCAACCATAACCATACACAAAAACCATACTTCAATGCCGGCGTAATGTACATGAACCTCAAACTCATGCAGGAGTCCGGAATAGCAGACAAAATAATCGATGACATTAACACCACTAAGTACGAACACCTCGAACAGGACGCTCTCAACTTTGACTGCTTCCTGCATATCCTTCGCCTGCCGTCCAAATACTCCGATTCATATGTGTCAGAACCGTGCGAAAAGCCCCTTATCCACCACTACCTGGCTAAAGACAAGCGGAACTTCTACCCTGCAGCAGAACCGTATAAAAACATCCCCTGGAGCGAATTAAAAGGAGTGATCGAATATGAAAAGTAAAAACGAAACAACAGATATCTCAACCGAGCAAATCAAAGAGGTCGTCGATAAGAAAAAACGTGGAGCGAATTGGATGAGAGAACTGTCAGACGATAGCGGTTCTCCGGGCGATAACTCACGTTTTGTTCGCCACGCATTCGTCGCATGGAATCTGCCACCTATCGATATCTCAGACCCGCACCAGGTCGAAGAACGCATTGGATGTTATTTTCAACACTGTATTGATAATGACAGACGCCCTGGTGTTATAGGTATGTGTAATTGGCTTGGAATAAGCAGACAGACGCTAAATGAGTGGGAAAACGGCGTGACACGTAGCGCGACACACGGCGACATCATTAAAAAAGCGAAGTGTATTTGCGAGGAAATATGGGCTGATCTGATGATGTCGAACAAACTGAATCCGGGCGCTGGATGTTTTATGGGTAAGAACTGGTTTAATTATTCCGATACGCAGCAAATTGTCGTCACACCGAACAATCCGTACCAGGCAGCGAGCGACGACGAATTGAAGAACAAGTACCTGACGGATATACCGGACGACGAATGAGCCGGAGCGAAAAAGCAGGCGCGGAGCGGATCCGCGCTTGTTTTTGTGTTGGGGAGAATATATATACTACTTATACGGATAAATATATAATATATATATCTATGACGTGACAGGTTGCTTCAGTATCTGGAATCGATCAGGACGGAGCGGATCTGTTGCCAGGTGATTGTACTATGCGTTAAACATAAGTTTAGCGAATAGTGTGCATACGACATATAGTATTACATAAACAGGCGAGGCACTACACAATCTAAAATGCATAACGTTGCGTATAAAACAGGCAAAAACTGAATAATATACAGACAAAATTATGCATGAAAACGGAAAATATACAGTGTGGAAGACCGGCTTTGTGTATTGACGCATACAACTATTCGCAGTAATATAACAACGAAAAGTAGATATTTAGACGCATGATTGCGGGAATAATAAGCGGAGGTCTTGCAATCATGAGCGGATACAGTCGAAAAGTAGCACGCAGAGCGAAACATGAAAAACTGTTGGGCACTGCGTGCTGTAATTGTGGGAAAGAGTGCGGGAGCGAGATTGAGTATCATCATATTGTACCACTGGAGCGAGGCGGTAAAGACATAGAAAGCAATCTGGCGCCGCTGTGCTATGAGTGCCACACAACAGTTCATTTTGACTTCCGGCGCCAGAAACCTGACCGCACAGGGCGCCGTAGGAAAGAGTATGACGCTGTGCTGATGGACAATGTATTCTTCAGGTACGTAAACAAACAGATATCTGAACGGGAAGCCAGGACGGAATTAGGCACCGGCTGCCGGATAAAGGACATGCCTCAGTTCCTGGAATGGGCAGAAAAAAACGGTGTTGACACGCGGCAAAACTTTGGTCGATCAGGGCGCTGGTACAAATAAAAAAGCCCCGGCCAGGCGGCCGGAGCGGAGACGGAGCGAGTTATGACCAGTTGTCTTCATAGGCTCCTTCCTGGACAATGGCGTTCCAGGCGTCCATGAAGGATTCCGGCGTCAGGTCGGACGGGAGACCGGCTGCAGGGTCCAGGTGGCTGATGATTTCGGCCGCCCGGTCCAGGTCGATCTGTTCCGGCGCGTCGTCGGCGTGTTCGATGAGTTCCAGCGCAAGTTCACGAGTTGTCATAGTGTTTTACCCCTTTTCTTTTTATTGTATATGAGTATGACGCGACGCGTCAATACTTCCGGAGCGAGTGTCAGGCGAGTGGCTGGTGCGTCAGGTCGTTTATCCAGCCGCTGCCGATGTTTCGCAGTGCGTCAATGGCCGCGTCCCATGAAGGATAATCCTGGCGGAGTATATCGTTTCCGGACGGCTCCCTGACGGTCAGTCGCGTTGTCTTTCTGTTCAGATATAAGCATAGGTCCGCTGTAAATCCGGACGGAGCGGTATAGAATGCGCGCATGTTAGTGTTCCTCCGTTCTTTTGGTATAGATTTCATTCCACACGATGAAATAGATTTCAGGCGTCAGGTCTTCCGGCACTGGCCGTCCCCAGGTATCACAATCACGGACAAAACGGTCCCAGTACGGAGCGATATCTTCCAGCTTTTCGATACGCTGGTCACCGTTATACCATACGTTGTCCTGGTAGTCGTCCTGGATAAATTCGCGAGCAGCGGCGGAGATAATCGGAGCGGATGTCATAGCGTGCACCTCCATTTCGTGTCAGGACGCAATGCAGGCGGAGGATGTCCACCAGCGGAGCAGGGAAGCAGTGACGTCGTCAGGGTATTTGTATATGTATAGTTTCTCCAGGTCAGCGCCGTCGCGGAGGAAGCCGTAACCGCGGCCTTCACGTTTCGGGTCCGGTAGCATTTCGCAGCCGGTCGCCGCGATCAGGAAGCGTGATTGCTGGGCGTTAGCGGTGCGGAGGCCCAGAATCGCAGGAAAATTGCATTTCAGGACGGTGGGAATCGTCACGGCCATAATATTCTGGCTGCAGGCGATCAGGTGCACCCGGGCGGCGCGGCCGATCTGGGCAAGGCGTTGCAGCAGCGGCAACGTCTCTTTTTTGATCGATACCATAAGGTCCGCCAGTTCGTCTATAATCACGTACAGATGCGGTCCGTTGTATTCCTTCACGCCCTGCTGCTGCATCCTGGAAAAGCGCCGGTCAGTTTCTTCTATGGACCACTGGAGCGCGCGCACAATGTCCGGGTGATCGGACGCATAGCGGAGCGAGTGCGGCAGCCTGGCGTATTGCGCAAGCTCCACTTTTTTCGGATCGATCAGCACAAACTGGCAGCGAGCGGGCGACTCTGTCATGAGCAGCGACGTTATAATACCGTTCAGGGCTACAGATTTACCGCTTCCAGTGGCGCCGGCTATCAGCAGGTGCGGACGGTCGGCCATGTCCAGGAACGGCCTGTAAACGGATCCTGACGGGGTACGGTATGCGAGCGGGACGGAATGCAACATGTTCTATACCTCCTCTGTTAGTCGTCCCATGAAAACGCGGGAACGGGGAACGGATAGCCGGCCGGAGCGGCGGAGCGGGATACCAGCGGAGCGGAAACCGGAGCGGCGGAGCGGACCGCAAAAGGGGCGGAGCGGCTACATGTCCGGTATACCAGCACAGCGCCGGAGCGGGCCGGAATGCGGAAGGCCAGGAACCCGGAGCGGGTGTCGTATGCATAGCGGATACGGTGCCGGCGGAGCGAGATTTCAACGTCTTTTTCAGTGCGAGCGCCAGCAATAGCGGAGCGGATACGGTCCGCGGTCAACAACATTTTCATATCATTATGCCTCCTTAAAATACGTCTTTTTTGTAGCAGGTCCACCCGGAGCGGCGGCGGGACAGTGCACGCCTGGCGCCGCGGTGCGTCGTATAGGTCCGGTTAAGTATCACTTCACCCTGGCCGCGGTCAGCGCGTATAACAAGCCTGGTGCGGTGCGCTAGCGGCATGTCTATATCTGTCAAGCGGGCGCGGAGGCCTTCCGGGCCGTCGTAATAGTAGTTTGTGCGCATGGTTTACACCCCCGTAATAAAGTGTTTATAGTTGAGCGGCAGTGTATAGGCCGTCAAGCTGCAGCCGCTGGTGAAACTTACAAAAACGCGCGTGCTGTTTTCCGTAACGCAGGCCGGGCGCCTTGTGTCCAGGTCCTGGAAAAAATCCCGGACGACGTCAGCAGGATCCGTCACAGTGCCGGCGTATATTGAGTTGGGATACATTGCTTTTTTGTACATGTTTTCCGCCTCCGTTTTTTTGTGTTACGTGGCCCGCTTGCGGGCCTTCCTTCCGGGACCTGGTACCAGCCCGATGATCATCCTGCTGCTGCAGGCGCTGCCTCCGGGACCTGGTACCAGCCCGATGATCATCCTGCTGCTGCAGGTGCTGCCTCCGGGACCTGGTACCAGCCCGATGATCATCCTGCTGCTGCAGGCGCTGCCTCCGGGACCTGGTACCAGCCTGGTGATCATCATGCTGCTGCAGGCGCTGCCTCCGGGACCTGGTACCAGCCTGGTGATCATCCTGCTGCTGCAGGCGCTGCCTCCGGGACCTGGTACCAGCCTGGTGATCATCATGCTGCTGCAGGCGCTGCCTCCGGGATATATCAGGCGCTTTTCTTTTCCGCGCTGGCCGTCAAAACAGCATTAATTGTTTTCGACGTTGTCGTTTTTTCGTATACTTCTTTTATATCCGGAAAATCCTTATATAATGCGGCCGTATCAAGCCTTGCGGCCGTTGTCGTCTTTATCACAACGGTATATATATCCGTTGTGAAATTATCCGCATGGCCAGCGTGCTGCATGATCAATTCTTTCATAGCTGCAGCGCGCTTTTTGTTTTCCGTCTCCGCCTGTTTTGCCTCTAAATAGTTGGCAATAATTGTATTAATATCCATTTTTTCCGCCTCCGTTTGTTTGTTATTAATAAAGGATCCATACCAGGCCCGCGGCGCTTGTTACGGTACCGCGGGCCGCCTGGTTTTATTTTTTCAGTTCATTGATATACAGCGGGCCGCCCGCATAATAGCAATTTGTTTTTTTCATAATGCATTCCAGACACTTGCGGCCACCGCAATTAATTGTTATATTGTGCTGCTTTGCAAACTGTCTTGTGTATACTGTAAAAACGTGATCAATAAATGTATACTTGCGGATAATGCTTTCTGAAACTGGTTTGTTTACAATGGGTGAACTAATAACAAATGTTGTGTTTTTCGGTTTGCCGCGTTCCAGGTCAAAAGCTTGCGCCCATAATTCGATATTTTTTGACCATATCGCGCAACGAATTCGCGGAAAAGCTTTGATAATTCTAATATAGTTCCGCGCTTGCGTTATATTGGCAACGTCCCCGAAAGACTCAATACGCAAGTAAGGATATAAAAATCTTAAGTGTTTAAAGGCACATACCGGCAACAAAACATTCCGCAAAATTATGCCATTGAGCACATTGTGCTCGCGCAAACCGGTCTGGAAGCTTTGTTGATTGTACGCGTAACAATGTGCACAAATACAGTTTTTAACCTTGCGCCAGGCGGCACATAAAACATTATCATTTACACTTGAGGAAATAGAAGAAATCCCTTCCAGCTTGCGCGCGTTGTGGTTTACAATCCACAAACACGAAACAAGCACAACGGCCGCGGAACCGGTCACAAACTGGCCAGCGCTGGCCAGGATAGCAAGCGCAACGGCCGCCAGCCTTGCAACGGTCCCGGAAAAGAAAGCATATAACCCTTTTGTATATGCCAGGTCAACGCCTTCCGTCAAAATAGGTTTTCTGTTTTCGCTTTTCATTGTTTCATACCTCCACAATATATTTTTGTTTTATTACATCTTTATAACGGTTTTCCCGTTGTAAACAACGTTGCATTTTGCGCCGCGCGCGCTGATTTCTTTTGCCGCCTGGACAGCTTTCAGAAATCCATGAAGGCCTTCCGTCGTTCCCTTGTACACGGCCTTGTCTCCGTCTTCTGTACGCTTGTAACCATATACGTGGTATTTCATTTTCTCCGCCTCCGTTTTTTCTTTATTCGCAAGAATAATTTCTTGCGTTGTCTTATTATATGCACAAGAAATAATTCTTGTCAAGTACTTTTTAAAGAAAATTTTCTTGTTTTTTTTCTATATATATATCCTGCTGCAGGTCTCCGCCTGCCAGGGTCCCGGGATCCCCGCGGGGCCTCTGGCCCCGCGGGGATCCCGACGACCAGGCCGGGAGGGGTAGTTACCCCCATCCGCGCCCCAAAAATAAAAAAGGCAAGAAAAAATTCTTGACAGATAAATATAAGTCATGCTAGAATGCAAACAGAACGAAACGGGAGATGAAAGAGATGCTAGTAAAGAAAGCGATCAGGGCTATTATGGACAGGAAAGGGATTGGGCTGAACGCGTTGGCGCATAGACTGGGGAAAAATTCGCAGTTTGTGAGTGACAAACTGAACCCAGCGAAGGGGCTTAACATGAGCACGGACAAACTAGACGAACTGATCAGGGCGATGGGGTACAAGATTGTTTTGGTACCGGAGGAGACGGAACTGAAGGACGGGTGGTTTGAAGTAGAGGACAGCCGAGAGATTAAGGAATGAGGCACCCCGGTCAGCGGAGTGGAAGCGATCTAGAAAAGTGTGTTTTGAAAAATCGCGAAAAAAGCAAAAAGGCGAAAACCGGAGGTGACGAGAGATGATCGCGGTGCTTTTGTACATAGCGTTTGTGTTGTGGCTGATCATGAATGTGAGTCCACTTGCTGGCGGGTTTGCGATCATAGCGGGGATTGTGCTGTTCCTGGCGCTTGGGCACTCGGTTGAGAAAGATGAATGGAAGGCGCGGTGTAACAGGCGAGAGTACTGGAAGAGAGGCGGACCTGACAGGCGGGATGGAAGAGGGAGGTTCAGAGCGTGATGGAAGAGAAGAAAGAGCAGAAGCAAGAGACGTGGAAGCCTTTTAAGTGGATCGTGCTAGCCGGTGGCGTTGCGGGTGTTGCGCTTATTGTAGCGATTGTGATGGTTGTAGTGACGATTGTTGGGCAGAGAAATGAAGCAAAGAAGAACGCGCAGGAGGCTTTTGCGAAGGCATGGTATGCGGCGGAGCCTGAGAAGAAACTGGCGGAGTTGCAGGAAAACCTGGCTGATATACGGAGCGGTGCGAAGGAGAGCAGTGCGAAGGCGGCAGAGCTGATGCAAAAAGCGGAGGAAGCGATTGTGAGAGGCGATTACGACGAGGCTGAGCGGATCCTGAAAGAGATCAGAGGAGAATAGCGAAGCAGTATAAGAGAGAGACGCAGCATTGCGGGAATGGGCTGAAAAGCCTGTTCCTGTTTTTTGTTTAAAAAGGGGGAGAGAAAGGATTGCCGAACGCACTGATATACAGAATAGAGAAAGCGATGGAGCGGAACCCGGACGATGTGGGCGTGTACAACGACCTGGTGAGCGCGTATCAGAACCAGATTGAGGAAGGGTTTGCGTACTACCACCGGGACAATAAGCGCCTGCGTGGGGAGATCAGCAAGACAATGAGGCGCGGGGCGGAGAGGGGTGCTTCGGCGGCGGACATGCGAAAACTGAACGAAGCGTACTGGCACAGCACGCTGGTGGACGCGCCGGTGGACTTTGATGCTTATTGTTTGTATATGGAGAGGCTGCGCGATCCGAAGAAGCGGTTTTACGCGCCGCGGCGGAAACAGCTGCTGCGGGTCGTGAACCAACTGCAGCGGCTGATGGATGATGAACTGGATATTCTGGGGATCAGTTTGCCGCCGGGCGTTGGAAAGAGCACGTTAGCGATCTTTCTGCTGAGTTGGGTGGCGGGGAGGTGGCCGGACGAGCCGAACCTGACTGGAAGCCATAGCAATGCTTTTGTGCGGGGTGTATACGATGAGTGCCTGCGGGTGACGGACAAGGACGGGGAGTACCTGTGGCACGATGTGTTTCCGAACGTGCAATTATCCAACACGAACGCGAAGGACCTACGGATTGATTTTGGAAAGCGGAAGCGGTTTGAGACGCTAGAGTTTACGTCTATTGGTGCGGGGAACGCCGGTCTGTACCGGGCGGGAAGGTTGCTATACTGTGACGACCTGGTGAGCGGTCTGGAGATTGCGCTGAGTAAGGAAAGACTGGATAAATTATGGGAGACGTACACGACTGATTTGAGGCAGCGGAAGATCGGGGATCATTGTAAGGAATTGCATATAGCGACGCGTTGGAGCGTGAATGATGTTATAGGGCGGTTGGAGCGGCAGTATGAGAACAGTGACCGGGCGGAGTTCATCGCTGTGCCTGCGCTGGATGAGAACGACGAGAGCAATTTTGACTACCTGTACGGGGTTGGGTTTAGCACAGCGTTTTACCGGGAGCAGCGGGAGATCATGGACGATGCGAGCTGGCGGGCGCTGTACATGAACCAGCCGATTGAAAGAGAAGGCCTGTTGTACCACCCGGACGAGCTGCGGCGGTACTTTGAACTGCCGGACCGGGAGCCGGACGCGATCCTGTGCGTGTGCGACACAAAGGACAGGGGCAGCGACTACTGCAGCATGCCGATAGCGTACCAGTACGGGAACGACTACTACATTGAGGACGTGGTGTTTGACAACAGCAATCCAGAGATCGTGGAGGCGCGGATAGTCGAAAAACTGCTGAAAAACAGGGTACAGATGGGACGGTTTGAGAGCAACAGCGCAGGAGGCCGGGTTGCGGAGAGCATCCAGACAAGAACACGGCTGGCTGGCGGCATGGTAAAGATCACCACAAAGTACACAACCCAGAACAAGGAGACCAAGATCATTATGGCATCTCCGTTTGTGAAGGAACATTTTCTTTTCAAGGATGACAGTGTTGTAAAGGACAAGGAGTACAGAAGTTTCATGAACAATGTGTGCAACTGGACGATGAACGGAAAGACGAAGCACGATGACGGGCCGGATAGTCTGGCAATGCTTGCGGACTATGTGCAGACGTTTACATACGGACAGGTTTCTGTGTTTGCACGGCCGTTTTAATTTTTTCGGGCGAACACTGCGAAACGCATTGACACAACTGCACAAAATTGTTATAATGCGTGCAGGGACATCCGTCCATTTATTTGCGTACCATGAACATGATGCTGGACGTGAGAAGACGCTAAATAGCGAGAGATCGTTATTTGGCGTCTTTTTATGATCAGAAAGGAGGCATCCGGCATGGCAAACCTGGAGGCGTACGATGTTACGACTGTGAAAGGCGAAGACAAACTGGATATCTCCAAGGACCTGCATGGACGCAGGAAGATCTTTACAAGTGAAAAGGTAATTACGCGGGAAAACGTGATCACTGTACTGCAGAAAGCACTGGCTGTGCATCTGTTGAACCGCAGGGAGATCATTTTTCTGCAGAAATACGAGAAAGGCATCCAGCCGATCCTGAACAGGACGAAGCAGTACAACGATTACGTGAATAACAAGATTGTTGTGAACATGGCGAACGAGATCGTGACGTTCAAGAGTTCAGAGTTCGCTGGAGAGCCGATACAGTACGTGAGCCGCCGCGGGAATACTGGCGTTGACGATAAAGACAAGGAGATTCCAGGCAAGGTTGCTGAGATCAACGACATGATGTTGTCTGAGAACAAGCAGACGCTTGACCTGGACCTGTCGCACAAGATGTTTACAGCCGGCGTTGCGTATCGGCTTGTATATACGGATAAGCCAAGGAAGTCCGCGAGCGAAGATTACCTGGATGAGGCGCCGTTTGAGATCGCGATCCCGGACGTGGAGAACACGTTTGTTGTCAGATATAACGACGCGAAGAAAGACGTCGTTATGGGCGTGACATATGTGTATAAAGACCTGCCTGAAAGCGGTGTGATTTACACGGTCTATACGCCGAATGTGACATACACGATTGAAGGTATGCCGTTCTCGCCGGAAAGCACGCAGACAGGGCTTCGGATCACGAACGAGAAGAGGCACAATTTTGGGATGGTAAGCCTTATTGAGTACCCGTGCAATCCGGATTACCTTGGTGCATTTGAGCCGGTTATCAATCTGCTGGACTCCATCAACCTGACGATGTCAAACCAGGAAGACGGCCTTGAGCAGTTTATCCAGGCATTGATGGTGTTTGACGGTGTGGACATCACCAGAGAAGAGTTCCTGTCCTTGAAGGACCTGGGTGCGATTAAACTGCCCGCATCACCGGCTGGAACGACGGCTGGCGGCAAGAAACTGTACTACCTGAATGAGCAACTAGACCAGTCGCAGACAAACGGCCTGGTGAACAGCATGAAGCAGATGGTGCTGGAGATCGTCGGTATGCCGGCACAGGGAAACGCCAGCACGGGCGACAGTAGCAACACAGGCGCCGTCATTATGAAGAACGGATGGTGGCATGCTGAGAGCCGGGCGTTGCAGACGCAGGCGATGTGGAAAAAGGCGGAGACTGATTTCCTGAAGATTGTCCTGAAGATCTGCTTTGAAGCGAACCGGCTAACTGGCTTGAAGATCAGCGACCTGGAGCCGCGGTTCTGGCGGCAGAGTTACGAAGACTTGTTAGTGAAGACACAGAGTTTCGCGACACTGCGCAGTGCTGGCATGCCGTCTGTACAGGCGTTTAAGTTCAGCCATCTGAGCCGTGATCCTGAGAGCGACGCAATTATGTATGACGACTATCAGGAGATGCTGGCGGCTGAACTTGACGCCATGAATGGTGTTGGCGAAGGCGATGAAATCCCGCTGAAGGAAGACGACACAACGGATCCTGTAAGCCCTGAAGGCATCAAAGCACAGGCCAACGGTGAAGTGGAAGCCGAAGGCGAGCCAAAGAAGAAGAGCGGCGCAAAAGGTACATGGGCACAATGCCCGGTGTGCGGTAAGAAATTCATCAAGAAGGAATCAAACCAGATTTATGACAGCCTGAGCTGCGCAAATCGTGGGAGACGGAGCACACCGAGATACGGAGGATAAAGCATGAGCGCTGAGAAAGTCCGTATCTATGATGCGTGCGACAAAGCGATCCAGGAGATGAACCGGGAGAACCTGAAATCGTTTGGGAAACTGAAACTGGCGAAGTGGGATCAACTGAACATTGTGAAAGAGGTCACGAAACTGTACCACGAAAGCGCCAGGAAAGCCCGTAAAAAGTACTATGACGAGGCTTTTGAGGTATATCTGCTGGTGCTTGGAATGTTTGACGACGACCCGGCAGAAGTACGTGAAAAGGCCGAGAAAAGCATTACCAGCAAGTGGGTGGAAGAGATCCTGACACAGACGGATCTTGTGACATTGTACAGATTTGATTCAGAAACTGACCGGAAAGCGTACAGGCTGGTAGAGGCGCTTGGTGCAACGGAGAGCAAGGATGAAGAGATCGACAAAGCGCTGAGGCTGTGGAGCAAACAACTGGGGCAGTACGCGATCACCTTTACAGACTATGCTGCTGTGAAAGCGTTTAAAGATGCGGGCGTAGAGATGGTTGAGTGGATCACGCAACATGACGAGCGGGTTTGCAACGAATGCTACGCGCTGGACGGACAGATATTCCGGACTGATGAGATTCCAAGAAAGCCACATTGGGGGTGCAGATGTTTCTGGAAGGCCGTCTTTCGAAAGAGAGACAGTGATGATGTGGAACAGGATTAGACCTGTGCACAGGAATTACAGGTGGTTTTAGGCAGCGAAAGCTGTTTGAAATATCGTCAGAGAAGACGTTAATCGCGAAAGTGCGGAGATGCACTATAAAAGCGCAAAAGAAAGTGTCAGAGAAGACAATAAAACGCAAAGGAGAATGTCCAATGGATCCTATTCGTAACAGACTATCTTTGCTTCCCTTAAACCTGCAGCAGTTTGCCGAGCCAGATCCTGGCGGTGAAGGCGGCGATGGCGGTACCGGCGGTGCTCCTGCTGGCAACGATCAGAATAATGGCGGTGCCGGTGGTGAAGGCGGTGCCGGAACTGACGGTAAAAAGGGAGAGGACCAGAATTCGCTCGCGGCTCAGTTGGAACAACTGAAGGCTGATATGGCGAAACAGAAGCAGGCCCTTGACGCGGCAACCAGCGAGGCGGCCAAGTACAAGAAGGAACTGCGCACCAAGCAGACCCAGGAAGAAATCGACGCGGCAAACAAGAAGGAAGCCGAGGAAAAGGCTGCTGCGAGGCTCGCAGAGCTTGAAAAGGAAGTAGCAAAAGCCAAGTCCACAAAGTCCGTAATGGCAAACCTCAATGTTGATGAGACCGCGGCGGACAAGATCGCGGAGAGCCTCGTCGGATGTGAGAACATCGACAACGCGCTGCTGCTGATCAAACAGGCGTGGGACGCCAAAGAAAAGGCGCTGCGCCAGGAATTCGGCAAGATTCCTGCCCCTGGTGCCGGAGGCGCTGGTGGCGAAGACGACGAACTGAATGCCGCAATCGAACTCGGGAAACGGCTTGGGAAGGAACGCGCGGATAACAACAAATCTGTTGCGGAAGGACTTAAAGGGTACATCCGGTAAAGCCGAACGGGTTCAGCCTGACGGCTTGAACCGATGGACACATAATCAAACTCTTTTGAAAGGAGAGACAAACACATGAAGTACAACCAGACTTCTGTTGGCGGCGGTGTGGAAATCCTCGCCAGCAAAGACTTCCAGGCGATCCCTGTGAAGGTGGCGACCCCCGGTTCCGGAACGGTCGTGAAGGCCGGCACTCCTCTGACGGCTGATGGTGAATCCACCACCGGTTCCGGCGCGATTGGCGTGCTGCTGTATGACGTGGATACCGCGGAAAATCCGAATGGTGCTGCGGTTGTTCAGGGCATCATCGATTCCACCAAGGCTCAGGAGCACAGTGCCGTGACCTATGTGTCCGCTCTGTACGAAGCCCTGCCTGGAATCGTCTTCCGGACCAACATTGGCGCTCAGGGTGTCACCGGAGAAACCTGATCGGGGGATAACAGATGAGAATTCTCATTGCCGTACCTACCTACGAAACCATTTACCCGGATACCTACAAGGGAATCTGGGATGTGGACAAGTGCGGACACGAAGTGGCCTTTGATTCTGTCAGAGGTTACGACGTTGCCACGGCGAGAAACCGCATTGCACAGAAAGCGCTGGATCTGAACACGGACTATGTGCTGATGGTGGACAACGATGTGGTACTGCCAAAGGACGCGCTGAAACTGCTTCTTGAGGATGCCCGTGAGGTAAACCTTGGGTATTATGCCCACAGAGACAGGGACAACGTTTATAGGGGCAATACGTGCCTTTGCAGGCTGAAGGATAAGGACGGCAAAGAGTACTATCATTATCCGCTGGAATCGGAATACACGGCGGAAGAGATGCGGAGCATGAAGGAAGCCGGGGAATCGAAGATCGAGATCCACGGCGGCGGAATGGGATGCGCGCTCATCCGGACGGACGTATTCCGGAAACTCGAATATCCGTGGTACGACTGGGTGAATTACGGAGATGCAAACAGGGGAATGCTTTCGGAAGATCTTTACTTCTGTTCCCTGTGCCGGAACTCCGGAATCCGGATTTACGGAGATGTTCGGGTAGGCTGCGGACACCTGCTTCGGCATGTGCAGTGGCCGGAATGAATATGACGAAAAACAAAAACCTATGAAAGGAGACAAAACACATGAATCTTACCGAGTTTCGTAAACTTGTGCAGCCCAAGGTTCTCTCCGCTGTCTGGAAGGAATCTGTCAGCAACAAGATTCCCTATTTGGGCGAAACCCTGTTCCCGTCCAAGCAGAAGGCCGGTCTCGACCTGAAGTGGATTAAGGGATTCAAAGGTCTGCCCATCTCCCTGATGCCCAGCGCGTTCGACGCGAAGGCCACTTTCCGCGGCCGTGAAGGCGTCAAGATGCTGGAGACCGAGATGCCCTTCTTCCGTGAAGGTTTCAAAATCAAGGAAAAGGATCGTCAGGATATCCTGCGCATCAAGGAAAAGAATGATCCGTACCTGAATGACGCTCTGAACCGGGTGTACGACGACGCCAACAACCTGCTGGAAGGCGCCCTGGTCGTTCCGGAAAGAATGATCATGCAGCTGCTGTTCCCGGAGAACGGCGATTGCGGCATCACCATCGAAGCCAACGGTGTTTCCTACACCTATGACTACGATCCCGGCGATGCCTGGAAGACCACCAACTACCTGACCGTTGCTGAAGATTACACCTGGGACAAGACCGCTGCGGCAGATCCTCTGGGTGATATCCAGCGCGCTCAGGACAAGATCAAGGATCAGGGCGGCGAAGGCGTGTATATTGCGATGAACAATAACACCTTCAAACTGTTCCGGGCCATCAAGCAGATCAAGGATCTGTTCCTGACCATCAACGGCCAGGCCGTTGGCGTGCTGACCGACCCGCAGATCGTCAACGTTCTCAAGAGCGTTCTGAACCTGCGCGGCATCATCGTGTACGACAAGCAGTACAAGGATGAGAGCGGTGTGACCCACAAGTTCGTGCCGGACAACTACGTTGCTGTCCTGCCGGACGGCGCCCTGGGCAACACCTGGCGCGGCACCACCCCCGAGGAAGCTGACCTGATGGGCAGCGGCAAGGCCGACGTCGTTATCGTGAACAACGGTATCGCGCTGACCCAGATCCTCGACGAGCATCCCGTGAACCTGAACACCTTCGCCTCTGAAATCGTCCTGCCGTCTTACGAGCGGATGAATGAAGTCGCCCTGATCAAGGTGAAGTAAGGAATATCCCGGGGCGCAGCAAATGCTCCCCGGGATCCCTTCATGGACAAGCCTTACTTTTAGAAAGTGAAAGGGGAAACAACCATGCTGGTGAAAGCCAAATGGAATGTAAAGGATGCCTCAGGATGGCATGACGCCGGAGAGGTGTTCCAGACTGAAAGCAACCTCGGCGACGCTGTAGAGGTGCTTAATGCGCCGAAAGCAAAACCTGCAGAAAAGCCGGAAGTCAAAAAGCAGGAGCCTGTAAAGGAACAGGAGCCAAGGACGGAAGTCCAGGTGACCGCAAAGGTTCCCGAAAAGGCTGCAGAAACGCCGCGGAGCGTTTCCAGGCGGAAGAAGGCCAATTGACGAAAAGAGGCGGACGGAATGACTGAAGAAAGCAAGATTGCAAGGCTGCAAGTCCTGATCGACGACACGACGGAAAGTGACAGTGTTCTGTCCGTTTACCTTGGCATCGCGGGAGACGCGATCCTCAACCAGATGTATCCCTACAGGGATGATTACACCGGCCTGAGCGTACCGGACAGATACACATCCGTTCAGCTGAAGATAGCTGCCTATCTGCTGAACAAGCGCGGGGCAGAAGGACAGATCCAGCACATTGAGAACGGCATCCACCGGAACTACGGTTCCGCGGATATCCCGAAGGATATGCTGAAGGACGTTGTCCCGTACTGCCAAGCGCTCCGGTAAGGCGGTGAAAGCATGAGCCGAAAAGGAATGCACCTGCTGCGCAGGAACCTGACAGACTTTGAGTATCTGCCTCCCGACGGCGAGACAACCGACCTAAACGACGACGGCGAACACACCGGAGAGTTTTACCAGAAGAGCGGCACCCCGGTGGCGAAAAAGGGAAACATCTCCGAGCCAAGCGGATCCATCAGCCAGAACTTTTTCGGGACGGACACACGGTACACGCATGTGCTGGTGATGGACGACCCAGACGCCGGCATTTCCGAACTGGGCATGATCCGGTGGAAAGGCGACCTGTATGAGATTCGGGCCGTACGTCCGAGCCTCAATGCATTAAGTGTTGCTCTTCGAAAGAAGACAGCAAACCATGTTGAGGAATCAACAAATGATCAGACGGCGAACGGTGATCAAACACCGACCAACGATGAGACACCGAGCAACGATGAGACACCGAGCAACTATGAGAGTGAAGGCGAATGAGTTACAAAGTCCTTAAGGCAATTGACGTTGAACTCAATACGCAATCCATCAGGCGGGCGATTCGCGATCTGGAGTACTTCCAGACCGAACTGGAAGTGAAATGCTGGGAACTTGTTCAGGTTCTGACCATGGAAGGGGCCGAAATCGCAAAGATGCAGGTTGTTTCCATGGATGCATTTGATACAGGCGAACTGGAAAGCAGTATCCAGGGAATGTTCTTTCCGGAAGAACGCTGCGGATTTGTCATCGCTGAAGCGCCACATGCGATTTACGTCGAATACGGAACGGGCATTGTCGGCCAGTCCTTTCCGCATCCAGAGGCGGAAGGGAATTACGAATATGACGTAAACCAACACGGTGCAAAAGGATGGGTCTACAAAAGCGACAGAGACGGAAAGTTTCACTGGACTAAGGGCTATGTTTCAAGACCATTCATGTATAACACATTGCGGTGGCTTGAAGAGACGGCGCCTGATATGGCAAGCGAGATACTGACATAAGGAGGAAGGCAGAATGATCGATTACGAAGTCAAAATCTTCAATCGGGTTCATGCTGCCGCGGCCTCACTATGCGCGAAGAATAAGTTCGTTAGCAAACAGATTGTCAGTGAAACCGCTTTCCCGGCAGCGTCGTTAATCGAAATGGATAATACAACCGTTCGCAGACGGCAGAGTTCTACACCAGGCGAGAACTTCGCGCTGATTACTTATCAGCTGGATGTGTACGCCATGAAGAAGAGCGAATGCCGTGCAGTGTTTGCTGCAGCGGACGCGGCAATGCTTGGAATGAATTTCAGCAGGATGAGCGGACGCTACATTGATAATCCCGGAAACCCTGATGTATTCCGGTATGTGGCCAGGTACGAGGCGGAGATAGACCCGGACGGGAACATATACCGCAGAGCCTGACGGCCGCAGGCAACTCAATACATTGACAGACGCATGATTGCGAGTATGGCTTATGCCCACGCTTTCATGCGTTTTTTGTATCCGACTATTATGAAAGGAGACCAATAATATGGCAGCTGTAAAGGGTATTTCCACTTATCAGACTTACCTCATGTACCGCACAACCACCAACGGCGAATATGCCAAACTGATCGACATCACCTCTTTCCCGGATCTGGTTCCCCCGAAGGAGAGGATCGACATTACGAGCCTGTCCGATTACATGAGGACCTACATCAACGGTATCGGTGATACGTCCGAGATGAGTTTCAATGCCAACTATACCCCGGCGAACTACCAGGCTGTTAATGGCCTCGAAGGTCATCAGTATGACTATGCCGTGTGGTTCGGCGCATCCGGTTCTGCCGGAAGCGAAACCCCCGACGGTCACATGGGCAAGTTTGCCTGGACCGGCGACATCTCTGCGGGTATCTCCGGCGGCGGCGTGAACGAAGCGGTCGGCATGACCATCAACTGCACGCCTGCTACGGTTATCATTTTCAGCACCACCTGATGGGTTAGCGGAAGGGGAGAGGAGGAAACTCCTCTTCTCCCCGCCGTTTCCATATAAGGAGGAAACAACATGCCACGGAAAACCACAACGGAACCCACATTAATTGATTTGCCTGTGAATCAGGCGAGAAAGGAAGGCAAGCCGATGGCTGCGAAAGAAAAGGATTTCACGAAGGTTATCATCAAAGACGAGGAAGGCAACAAATACACGCTGGAGTTCAACGCCCGCGTGGTGAAACGGATGCAGCGGAACGGTTTCAAGATCGATTCCGACTTTCCGAACGTGATGATCGAGGAACTGCTGACCGGCGCGTTCCAGATGCATCACAAGGGCATGAC
>Ga0310786_10002349_pt1 | contig 29088 bp, 26 predicted proteins | sample AusTroGonzalo_MG_FD_203881 | JGI IMG/M metagenome (GOLD analysis project Ga0310786, IMG submission 203881) | Bovine rumen microbial communities from tropical cattle in Woodstock, Queensland, Australia - Gonzalo_03 (v2) (version 2) | ecosystem: Host-associated > Mammals > Digestive system >...
GGACGCGCTGGGTGGCGCGTCCCGGAGGGGAGGGGAGATGGGGGCGGGGGTCAGAGTTCGACGGCGAGTTTGAGGGCGAGGCGATGGGCGTCGTCGAGGTCGGAATCGTCGTAGGTGCCGTAGAGGTATTCGGCGGCGACGGAGGCGAAGCGGTTGAACTGCCAGGCGAGGGTGCCGCCCCAGCGGGTTTCGGGCCAGCCTTCGAATTCCTTGCTGCCTTCGTAGCGGAGGGCAAGGGTCCAGTCTTCGAGGAAGGCATACGCGCCTTCGACGCTCCAAGCCTGGGGTTTGCCGGAGGTGGCGACGAGGACGCCTTCTTCGTCTTCCATGGAGACTTCAAGGTCGTCGACGGCGCCGAGGTATTCGGCGGAGAGGGTGAAGTCGGCGATGGTCCAGACGAGCCAGGCGTTGACGGCGGGGACGCGGTCGCCGAGGTCGGCGGAATTCGCGACGTCGTTGAGGTCGTCGAGGTAGCCTTTGCCTTCGCGGAGGTCGGAGCTGAAGGCGGCGCCGATTTCGAGGCCGTCGCAGGGGGCGACGGAGGCGGCAGCGACGGCGTTTTCGATCTTCTTTTCTTCTTTTTCGAGTTCGCCGGCGAAGGCTCCGGCCCAGAGGGTGAGGGGGCCACCAGTCCAGGTGAGGGCGGCGAGGGTTTCGCGGGTTTCGCCAAGTTCGAGGGTGAGGGGGTCGCTGACCATGGCGGTTTCGAACTTGCCGAAGGGGGCGTAGATGCGGCCGGCTTCGAGGGCTACGGGGATTTTTTCGGTGCCGCCGAGGCGGACGAAGGCGGTGTCGAATTCGACGTCCTCGTCCTGTTCCCAATGGAGGACGGCTTCGGCGTGGACGCCCTCGACGGGGTCGGCGGAGAGGCCGATTTCGAGCTTGGAGACGGTGATGTCGCTTTCCTTTTCATCGCCGGCTTTCGCCCAAGAGGCTTCGATTTCGGCGAGGAGGCCGAGGGTGACGCCGGGGGCGAGCTGGATGCCTTCCCATTCGGCGGCTTCGGCTTCTCCGGCGTCCGGGGTTTCGGCTTTTTCCGCGGCGGGGGCGGCGAAAGCGGCGGTGGCGGCGAGGGTGAAGGCGGCGGCGAGGAAGCCGCGGGCGAGGGGTGTGGTTGCGCATTTCATGGGGCATGTCTTTCGTTTCGGGGTTGTTTTTCGGGGGCCGCATTCCGTTCGGGGGGAAATGCGGGAAATCGTTGTTTGTCCTTGCACGGGCAGGCCGTGCAGCCGCAGGCGGAGCAGGAGCCGCAGGAGGAGCAGGCGCCCTTCCCGGCGCGCCGGTCGCGGATCATCTTGCGGACGATGGCGGCAACGAGTCCGGCGAGGGCGAGGGCGAGGAGAACCGTGGGGAGGTTCCAGTTTCCGGCGGCGGCGGGCATGGGGGATACTCCGGGGAAAATCACTTTCCGGCGGCGGCTTCGACGGCGGAGATGGCCGGGCCGGAGGGAGCCTTGGCGCGGCGGAAGAAGAGATAGAGGAAGAGGGCGAGGATGGCGAGGGCGACGGCGGTGAGGAGGGTGAAGGGGCTGCCGGTGGCGACGAGGCCGAGCTGGTAGATGACGAGGGCGACGGCGTAGGCGAAGAGGCACTGGTAGGCGATGGCGAAGGTCGTCCATTTGCCGCTGTTCATTTCGCGGCGGATGGCGCCGATGGCGGCGAAGCAAGGCGCGCAAAGGAGATTGAACACGAGGAAGGCGAAGGCGGCGAGGGGGCCGTGGCCGTCCGAGCCCTTTTCGAAGGCGGTACGGACGGGGGAGAGGCGCTCGGCCTTTTCTTCGGAGGAGACTTCTTCGTCCTCGACGAGTTCCTGGGCGGCGTCTTCGCCGTCTTCGTCCACGACGCCGTAGAGGACGCCGAAGACACTGACGACTTCTTCCTTGGCGACGAGGCCCATGACGGTGGCGACGGTGGACTGCCAGGTGCCGAAGCCCGCGGGGGAGAAGACGGGGGCGACGGTGGAGCCGACCTTGCCGAGGATGCTTTGGTCCATGTTTTCAACGGCGCCGAAGGTGGCGGCGGCGGGGGCGGCGGCGGAAGTGTCGTCTTCGGGGGCGGACCAGCCGTAGCCGGAGAGGAACCAGATGGCGATGCTGGAGAGGAGGATGATGGTGCCGGCGCGGCGGATGAAGCTCCAGCCGCGTTCCCACGTGCTGGCGAGGACGTTTTTCCAGTAGGGGACGTGGTAGGCGGGCAGTTCCATGACGAAGGGGGCGGGATCGCCGGAGAAGAGGCGGGTCTTCTTGAGGACGATGCCGGAGAAGACGATGGTCGCGATGCCGATGAAGTAGGCGGAGGCGGCGACCCATCCGGCGCCCCCGAAGAGGGCGGCGGCGATGAAGGCGACGATGGGCATCTTCGCGCCGCAGGGGATGAAGGTGGTGGTCATGACGGTCATGCGGCGGTCGCGTTCGCTTTCGATGGTGCGGCTGGCCATGATGCCGGGCACGCCGCAGCCGGCGCCGACGAGCATGGGGATGAAGCTCTTGCCGGAAAGGCCGAACTTGCGGAAGACGCGGTCCATGATGAAGGCGATGCGGGCCATGTAGCCGACGTCTTCGAGGATGGAGAGCATGAGGAAAAGGACGAACATCTGCGGGACGAACCCGAGGACGGCGCCGACGCCGCCGACGATGCCGTCGACGACCAGGCCGGAAAGCCAGTCGGCGATCCCGAGGCGCTCCATGAGCCATTGGGCGCCGCCCTGCATCCATTCGGCGCCGAAGGTGTCGTTGGTCCAGTCGGTGAGGAAGGAGCCGAAGGGGCCCATGGCCAGCCAATAGACGGCGAACATGACGGCGGCGAAGATGGGGAGGGCGAGGATGCGGTTGGTGACGACGCGGTCGATGCGGTCGGAATGGGAGAGGCCGGTGCGGCCCTTGGCGCAGGAGCGGGCGACGAGGCGCTGGATGTATTCGTAGCGCTGGTTGTTGACAATGCTTTCGGCGTCGTCGTCCATTTCGCGTTCGCAGTCGGCAATGTGCGTTTCGACGTGCGCGCGGGCTTCGTCGGAGAGGCGGATGGCTTCGGCGACCTTCGCGTCGCGCTCGAAAATCTTGACGGCGTACCAGCGGAGGTTCCGCTCGGGGACGAGGTCGGCGATGGATTCTTCGATGTGCGCGAGGGCGTGTTCGGTGCTGCCGGTGAAGACGTGCGGCGCTTCGCGGTGCGCCTTGAGGCTCTTGGCGAGGTTGATGCAGCGTTCCGCCGCCTCGCGGGTGCCTTCCGCCTTGATGGCGCTGATGCCGACGACAGGGCAGCCGAGGGCCTTGGAAAGCGCGGGCAGGTCGATGCGGTCGCGGTGGCGTTCCACGACGTCCATCATGTTGACGGCGACGACCATGGGGATGCCGAGCTCGAGGAGCTGGGTGGTGAGGTAGAGGTTGCGCTCGATGTTGGAGCCGTCGACGATGTTGAGGATGGCGTCGGGCGTTTCGTTGATGAGGTAGTTGCGGGCAACGACTTCTTCAAGGGTGTAGGGGGAGAGGGAGTAGATGCCGGGGAGGTCCTGGATGACGACGTCCTTGCGGCCTTCGAGGCGGCCTTCCTTTTTCTCGACGGTGACGCCGGGCCAGTTGCCGACGTACTGGTTGCTGCCGGTGAGCTGGTTGAAGAGGGTGGTTTTGCCGGAGTTGGGATTGCCGGCGAGGGCGATTTTGATGGCCATGGTGAAACCTTTGTTAGCTTTGACTAATAATGGGGGCAAAAAAAGAGAGCGGCGGAAGAGGCGTCACTCTTCCACGGCGATGATGGCGGCGTCTTCCTTGCGGAGGGAGAGTTCATAGCCGCGGACGTGGAGTTCGATGGGGTCGCCGAGGGGCGCGACCTTGCGCACTTCGACTTCGGTGCCTTTGGACAGGCCCATGTCCATGATGCGGCGTTTGACGGGGCCGGTGCCCAGGAGGCGGAGGATTTTCGCTTTTTCGCCGACTCGGAGGTCGCGCAGGGTTTTCACGGGGAAGTTCCTTTCGTTGGTTCGGTTTTGCGGAAACGGGAAATCAGATGGCGACGTGGTTGGCGAGGTCGCGGTCCATCGCGATGCGGGATTCCTTGACCTGGACGATCAGGTTGCCGCGCAGGGAATTGATGATGGTGACGGTTCCGCCGACGGTGAAGCCGAGGGCTTCGAGGTGCTTGCGCATTTCGGGGGTGCCGGAGATGCGGCGGATGGTCTGGGGTTGGCCGGGGGAGGCGAAGGGGAGAGGCATGGTTGGCTTTCCGCGGGGCAACATTAGCTCCCGCTAAATTTCGGGCGGCCTTATACACGCGGCGCTCCGGGGCGTCAAGCGGAAAATTTGCGGGCGCAAATTTTTTCCAGAGCTTGCGGGAAGCGGGGAAAGGGCGGTATTTTCCGTTGCATGGCATCCGCACGTGCGCGCATTCTGGTTTCGGGGCTTCTCAACGTGGAAACGTCCGTTCCGGTTGAGGGGTTTCCGGTGCCCTACATGCCGGTCAGCTATCCGGCGAATGCGGTGCGGACGGCGCCGTCGGGGGTGGGGCTGAACCTGGCGTGCGCGCTGGCGGCCCTGGGGGACGAGCCGCGCGTGCTGTCGCTGGTGGCGCGGGACGGGGCGTCGCTGCTGGTGCGGCGGGCGCTGGCGGAAGCGGGCATCGGGGAAGGGGACTTGCACGAATGCCTGCCCGAAACGCCGCTGTCGGTCGTGTTGTCCGGGCCGGACGGGGGGAGGCGCGTCTTTTGCGACTTGAAGGCGGCGCAGGACGTGCCGTTGCCGGACGGGGCGGCGGAAGCGGCGCTGGCGGAAAAGCCGGCGCTGGCGGTCCTGTGCAACATCAACTTTTCGCGGCCGCTCCTGCGGAAGGCGCGAGCGGCGGGAATTCCGGTGGCGACGGATTTGCACGTGTTTTCCAATCCTGACGACGCCTACAACGCGGAATTTCTCCGCGCGGCGGACATCCTGTTCCTGAGCCACGAAGGACTGCCCTGCGCGCCGGAAGCGTTTTTCCCCGCGCTGGCGGCGCGGTCGCCGGCGAAAATCATCGTGGTCACGCAGGGGGGGGCGGGAGCGACGATGTGGGAACGCGACGGGGGGCGCGTCCGGCGGTTTCCGGCGGTGCGGACGCGGGAGGTGGCGAACACGGTGGGGGCGGGGGATGCGTGCCTCGCGGCGTTCGTGCACCATTGGGCGGGGGGCGACCCGCCGGAGGCGGCGCTGCGAAAGGCGATGGTGTTCGCGTCGTGGAAAATCGGCGAATCCGGCGGTGCGCGGGGATTTCCCGACGCGGCGACTTATACTCGGCTGTTGCGGGAAGCGGGATTGGGGGGATGAGCCGGGGGAAAAGGATCAGAGGGGGGAGAGGGTTTGGCCGGCGGGGGTGTCCTTGACGGCGTAGCCGAGGGCTCGGAGGTCGTTGCGGAGGGCGTCGGAGCGGGCCCAATCCTTGGCTTTGCGGGCGGCGGCGCGGGCGTCGAGGAGAGATTGGATTTCCGGGGGGAGGGGGGCGGAGGCGGTTTCGGGGGCGCGGAGGATGCCGAGGGCGGAATCCCAGCGGGCGAAGAGGGTCTGGAGGGCGAGGGCCTGCGGGGGCGGGAGGGAACCGTCGTCGAGGGCGGCGTTGGCGAGGCGGATGGCGTCGAAAAGGGCGGCGAGGGCGGCGGAGACGTTGAGGTCGTCGTCGAGGGCGGATTCGAATTTTTCCGCTTGGGCGGAGGCCCAAGGCGGCAGCTCGGCGGGGTCGGCCGGTTGACAACCGGCCGTCAGGGGGGAGGCAGCGGCTTTTTGGAGGCGGGAGGTGAATTCGTCGATGCGGCGGAGGGCGGTGCGGGCGGCGTCGAGGCCCGCGAAGGTGAAGTTGAGGGAGGCGCGGTAGTGGGTGGAGAGGAGGAGGCAGCGGACTTCGCGGCCGGTCCAGCCGCGGGAAAGGATGTCGCGGAGGGTGTAGAAATTGCCGGCGGATTTGGACATCTTCCGGCCGTCGACCATGAGGTGGGCGCAATGCATCCAGTAGGTGGCGAAGGGGACGCCGTTGGCGGCTTCGGATTGGGCGATTTCGTCTTCGTGGTGCGGGAAGATGTTGTCGACGCCGCCGGTGTGGAGGTCGAAGGAGGGGCCGAGGTATTTCATGGACATGGCAGAGCATTCGATGTGCCAGCCGGGGCGGCCGCGGCCCCAGGGGGAGTCCCAGGCGACGTCGCCGTCGCGCTCGTCCCAGGCTTTCCAGAGGGCGAAGTCGGCGACGTTTTCCTTTTCGTATTCGTCGTTGGAGATGCGGACGCCGGAGCGCATGCCTGAGCGGTCGAGGCGGGCGAGCTTGCCGTAGGCGGGCCACTTTTCGATGGAGAAGTAGACGGATTTGTCGGGGGCCTGGTAGGCGATGCCCTTGTCGAAAAGCCGCTGGACGAGGGCAATCATTTCGGGGATGTGGTCGGTGGCGGCGGGGTAGTGCTCGGCGGGCTGGATGCCGAGGGTCTTGATGTCGTCGAAGAAAGCTTTTTTGTAGGTGGCGGTGAAGTCGCGGAGGGGGAGGCCGGCGGCCTGGGAGTCGCGGATGGTCTTGTCGTCGACGTCGGTGAGGTTCATGACCTGCGTGACCTTGAAGCCCTTGAAGGCGAGCCAGCGGCGGAGGAGGTCTTCGAAGACGTAGGCGCGGAAGTTGCCGATGTGGGCGAAGTTGTAGACGGTTGGGCCGCAGGTGTAGAGGCGGGCGGTGCCGGGGACGAGGGGTTTGAACTCTTCGAGGCTGCGGGAAAGCGTGTTATGGAGTCGGAATTGGCTCATGGGGAATCCAGGTTTGAGGTTTGAATTTCAAATTTTCGGGGTCAGTCGTACCACCAATCGATGGCGCCTTGGGGAAGAAGGAGGAAGGGAAGAAACATGCCCAGAAGGCAAGAGACCGCGAGAAGCGCCAGAGCGAGGGTGGCGGTCCGGAGGGCGGGGCGGTGCCAGCGCCATCCGGCGGCGAGGGGGACGGCCAGCAGCAAGGCGAGGAGTCCGGAGGGGATGACCATGCAGTCCAGGATGCCGTCCCACCGTTCGAAGACGCCCGTCCAGGGCTCCATTTCCTTGTAGAAATGGAAGACCGGAGGCCAGCCGCCGTAGAGGGCGCGGGCGCGCCAGCAGAACGGAATGAAGAAGACGGGGTAGAGCAACCCGGGAGCGCAGAGGAGGGCCGCAACGAGGACGCCAAGCCCGGAACGGCGGGAGGAGAGAGGGAGGGGAGGGGAAGGCATGGCGGACAGCGGGTTGCGGGAGGGCGGCCGACGGAGCGGCCGGAGGCAAAACATTTACGGGGCGGGGTATTGGCGGGGGCGGGTCAGGGGATGTCGATGCGGACGACGAGGCGGTTCGAGATGGTTTCGCCGGGTTTGAGGGGGACTTCGCGGGAGAGGGTTTCGATTTCGGCGTAGCCGAGGCCGTGGTTGGAATAGGCTTCGTGGGAACAGCCGCCGTCGGGGTACTCGGTGCCGGGCGGGACGCCGACGGGGTCGAGGGCGAGGAGGCTCGTCAGGCGGCCGCCGCGCATGGCGGCGATGGCGCCCGCGTTTTCGCCGGCGTCTGTGCCGAGCTTGATTTCGGCGCCGGGGGCGATGCGGTAGACGGCCGCGTTTTCCGCGGAGAGGAAGGAAAGGCAGCCGGGAGGGGGCTCTGCGCCGGCGAGGAGCTTGATGCCGTTCCCGAAGGCGCTGCGGGGCGCGAGGGGCAGGACGAGGGCGGTGGGGGAGTCGATTTGCGAGATGTTCCAGAGGGTGACCGGGAAATCGGAGGGGGCGGTGCGGGTGACGGACTGCTGGATGACGACGCCGGCGGTGGAGGGTTCGGGCTTGCAGAGGGTGAAGGTGCGGGAAACCGCGGCGTTGACGGGTTCGCCGTAGGTGCGGGTCAGGGTGATGGAGGAATCCGAGTTGCCGGAGACCTTCCAGGCTGCGTCGCGGAGGGCTTTCGGCGGAGGCCAATCGCCTTCCTGTCCGGGGAATTCGGGCCAGCGCGCCTGGGCGACGGGCCAGAGCCAGTCGCCGCCGATGTTGAAGAAGGTTTCGCCTTTCTTCTTGGAGGGGACCTGCCCGAGGAGGCCGGGGTCGCAGCGGTAGACGTTCCGGCCGCCGCGGGGCGCGAGGTGGACGAGGCGGCCGATCGACGGGACGACGACGGCTTCGACGGCGTCGTTTCGGAGGAGGACCGCGTCGGGCCAGGCGCCGGCGACGGGGGGGACGTAGTCGTCCGGGACGGCGTGCGCGAGGGGGCGCGCGGCGGCCGCCGGGGGCATGGCGGGGACGGCAAGCCCGGAATCGGGGCCGCGGGAAGCGCATCCGGCAATGGAAAGGGCAATCATCGGTACGAAGAAAAACGCGGTTCTGTTCATGCGGCGATATATACCAACCCTTCCTTCCGGACGCAAGCAGACGCGGCGGTCCGGCAAGGGGGGGAGGGGGGCGGGTTTTCGGTTGTGCCGGAGGGAAAGGTGGGGCATAAAGGCGGCATGTGCGATTTGCGGGTCATGGATGCGTGGCGCGCCCTGGGGCGGCCGAGTCTTTCGCTGGAGTTCTTTCCGCCGAAGGATTTGACGGGGTTCGGGGTGCTGGGCGGGTCGATCGAGCGGATGAAGTGCGTCGCGCCGGATTTCGTGAGCTGCACCTACGGGGCGGGCGGTTCGCGGCAGGAGTTTTCGTTCGCCGCGTGGGAGCTGCTGCAGCGGATGGGGTTCAAGCCGGTGGTGGCGCACCTGACGTGCGTGGGGGCGTCGGCGGGGCGGCTCCGGGAGACGGTGGACCGCATCCACGCGGCGGGCATCCGGAACATCATGGCGCTGCGCGGCGACCCGCCGCGGGGGGAGGCCTCGTTCCGCCCGGCGGCGGACGGGCTGGCGCACGCGGCGGATCTGGTGCGGCTGGTCAAGGAGACGCATCCGGACATCTGCGTGGGGGTGGCGGGCTATCCGGAGACGCATCCCGAATCGGCGTCCGCGGAGGAGGACATCCGCCACTTGCGCGAAAAGGTGGAAGCGGGGGCCGATTTCGTGACGACGCAGCTGTTCTACGACAACACGGCCTATTTTTCGTTCGTGGAAGCCTGCCGCGCGGCGGGCATTCCGGAGACGGTGCCGATTTTCCCGGGTCTGATGCCGGTGTCCTCGCCGGTGCAGCTGGAGCGGTCGGTTGCGTTTTCGCGCGCGTCGGTGCCGCCGGCACTGGCGGAAGGACTGTCTCGGACGGATGAAGCGGCGGCGTTCGGGATGTCGTGGCTGATTGCGCAGATGGACGGGCTGGTCCGCGGCGGCGCGCCGGGCATCCACCTCTACATCCTCAACCAGGCGAAGACGGTGCTCGATCCCCGCCTGCGCCAGGCCGTCGCCCGGTGGCGGTGAGGGAACAGGGGCGTTGAACGCGGGGCGGTCGGGGGGATTTGCCAAGGATCGGCAAAAACGGGGGATTTTTGCCAATGCTTGGCAAACCGGTCCGACGGGCAAAAAACGGCGGGGGGAAGCGAAGGGAGGGAAAAGAAAAAGCCGCAGGGCGGGGGCCCTGCGGCGGCGCGGAAGGGGAAGGGTTATTTCTTCGCGGGTTTCGCGGCGGCCTTGGGTGCGGGTTTGACGGGGGATTTCGGGGCGGCGGGTTTGGCGGCCTTGGGGGCGGCCTTGGGGGCCTTTTCCGTCTTCGCGGGGGCTTTCGCCGGGGCCTTGGGGGCCTTCTTGGCGGGAGCGGCGACGGTGGCGGGGCGTTTCGCGGTGCGGACGCGGGCGCCGAGGGTACCGATTTTCGGGAGGGGGCCGACGAGGGGGGCGACGTAGTCGATGAAGGCCTTGGTGACGTCGTGGCCGTTCTTGGCGATGAAGGAATCCGGCATGTGGCGGGTTTCCTTGGCGACGGCGAAGAGGGGGACCATTTCGTAGTAGGTCTTGTAGGTCTTGCCGGGTTTGCGGCGGATGGCCACGGAGCCGTCCCAGTCGCCGGCGGTGGCGAACTTCACGGCCTGGGCGCCGACGGCGCGGGCTTCGGCGGCGTCGACGGGGGAGACGACGCCGGGGAAGGAGCGCTGGAGGTAGCCGAAGGTGTCGGCGCGGACGCGGGAGATGTTGGTCTTCTGCTTGACGAGGCCGACGAGGAAGTCGCCGAGGGCGCCGGTGCCGGAGAGCTGGACGTTGCCGTGGGAGTCGACTTCCTTGGTGTAGGTGGCGGCGATGGGGGTGCCTTCGTCGTCCACGATGCCTTCGGAGACGGCGACGACGCAGCGGCCGTATTTCTCGACGACTTCGCGGATCTGCTTGGGGAAGTGGAGGACGTCGAAGGGGCGTTCGGGGAGGTAGATGAGGTGGGGGCCGTCGCCTTCGCGGGTGCGGGCGAGGGCGGAGGCGGCGGTGAGGAAGCCGGCGTTGCGGCCCATGACGACGTTGATCTTCACGCCGGGGAGGGCGCGGTTGTCGAGGTCGTCGCCCATGAAGGCCTGGGCGACGAACTTGGCGGCGGAGGCGTAGCCGGGGGTGTGGTCGTTCTCGCGGAGGTCGTTGTCGACGGTTTTCGGAATGTGGAAGCAGTGGAGTTCGTAGCGGTCGTTCTTGGCGGCCTCGTTGATGATGTGGGCGGTTTCGGCGGAGTCGTTGCCGCCGATGTAGAAGAAGTAGCGGACGTTGTGGTGGCGGAGGCGGTCGAAGATGGCGCGGCAGTCCTCGATGGAGGGTTTCTTGCGGACGGAGCCGAGGGCGGAGGAGGGGGTGTTGGCGACGAGTTCGAGGTTGGCCGGGGTTTCCTTGGTGAGGTCGACGAGGTCGTCGGAGAGGATGCCCTTGATGCCGTGGCGGGCGCCGTAGATTTTCTTGATTTCGGGGTGCTTCTTGGCCTCCAGGATTGCGCCGACGAGGCTCTGGTTGATGACGACGGTGGGGCCGCCGGACTGGGCGATGAGCATGTTGCCGATGATTTTTCGTGCCATGGTGGGGTTCCTCGGGGTTGGGTTCCGGCGGAATGGAAAAACGTTTTGCCGGAAGGTTGCGGCGGATATTACGCGCGGGCGCGGGGGGGTCAATGCGCAAATTGCGGGGCGGGCAATTCGGGAATTGCCATCCGGGGGGCGGGCGTTTAGCTTTCCGGCATGAAACAAACGGGAACAGGCGAGAAGCGGAGGCCGGCCGCGGGGAGGGCGGGCTGATGCTGGCGAAAGTCCATTCGGGCGCGGTCTACGGGGTCGAGGCGCACGCCATCGAAATCGAGGTGAACGCGGGGCACGGGGAGCCGCGCGTGGTGGTGGTGGGGCTGCCGGACACGGCGGTGCGGGAGAGCGGCGACCGGGTGTGGACGGCGCTGCTGAATTCGGGCTTCATGGCGCCGTCGGGGCGGACGACGGTGAATCTCGCGCCGGCGGACATCAAGAAGGAAGGGCCGAGCTTCGACCTGCCGATCGCGCTGGGGATGCTGGCGGCGGAGGGGCAACTGCAGGCGCCGGGGCTGGGGGACTACTGCGTGGTGGGCGAGCTGGCGCTGTCGGGGGCGGTGCGGCGGGTGCGCGGGGTGCTGCCGATCGCGATGCGGGCGCGGGCGATGGGGTGCCGGGGCATCCTGGTGCCGCCGGAAAACGCGGAAGAGGCGGCGGTGGTGGAGGGGCTGGACGTGTACGCGGTGGAATCCCTGCGGGAAGCGGCGAATTTCCTTTCCGGGGAACGGATGCTGGCGCCGGTGCGGGTGCCGCCGGGGGCGTTCCGGGAAGCGGCGGCGCGGCAGGAGGACGACTACGCGGACGTGAAGGGGCAGGAATTCGCGCGGCGGGCCATCGAGGTGGCGGTGGCGGGGGGGCACAACATCCTGCTGATCGGGCCGCCGGGGACGGGGAAATCCATGCTGGCGAAGCGCGTGCCGACCATCCTGCCGCCGCTGACGCTGGAAGAGGCCCTGGAGACGACGAAAATCCACTCCATCGCGGGCGTGCTCCCGGCGCACCAGGCGCTGGTGGCGCGGCGGCCGTTCCGCGCGCCGCACCACACGATTTCCGACGCGGGCCTGCTGGGCGGGGGCGTCAACCCCATGCCCGGCGAAGCGAGCCTGGCGCACCACGGCGTGCTGTTCCTCGACGAACTGCCGGAGTTCCACCGCAACGTGCTGGAAGTGCTCCGGCAGCCGCTGGAAGACGGGCGGGTGACCATCGCCCGGGCGGCGGGCGTGGTGACGTTCCCGTGCCGCTTCATGCTGGTGGCGGCGATGAACCCGTGCCCCTGCGGCCACTACGGCGACGCGCGGCGGGAATGCCGCTGCTCGCCGATGCAGATCCAGCGCTACCGCAACCGCATTTCGGGGCCGCTCCTCGACCGCATCGACATCCACGTCGAAGTTCCCGCGATGGACTACAAGGCGCTGTCTTCGATGGCGCCCGGCGAAAGTTCGGAAACGATGCGCGCGCGGGTCGTGGCGGCGCGGGCGCGCCAGGCGGAGCGCTTCGGCGCGGCCGCCGCCGGGCCGGAAGCGGCGGAAGCCGCCGGAGACGTCCGGACCCACTGCAACGCGAACATGCGGCCGCGCGACGTGCGGCGGTTCTGCCAGCCGGACGAGGAAGCGCAGACCCTGCTCAAGACGGCGATGGACGACCTGCACCTTTCGGCGCGCGCCTACGACCGCATCCTCAAGGTCGCGCGGACCATCGCGGACCTCGCGGGACGCGACGGCATCGGCGCGGAAGACGTTTGCGAGGCGGTGCAGTACCGCTCGCTGGACCGGCAGTACTGGGCGTGACGGCGGACGGACAGGAACCGCGGGCGGCGCGTTGCGCGGCGTGCGGGACGGAAAACCGCCTGCCGCGGGTGTACTGCGCTTCGTGCGGCGCGCGGCTGGAGGTCGGCGCGGCGGAGCCGGAGGAAGCCGCGCGGGAGCGGCGGAAACGGGCGCGGCGGCGGAAGATGCACCGCCGCGCGCGGAGCGTGGCTTTGGCGGCGATGGCCGTGCTGCTGGCGCTGCTGCTGTGGCCCCGGACGGCGGATGTCGAAGAAGGGACGCGAGCGGAAGCCGCTGCCGCCGGGGGGAAGCTGGGGCAGCTCCTGGCGGCGGCGCACGAGGGACGGCGCTGGAACGCCGTGTTCACGGAAGCCGAGGCGAACGCCTGGCTCCGGGAATCGGTCCGGGCGGGAAGCCCGGCGCGGCCGGTGCGGGTGAAGATTCAATGGCGGAAAGGCGGCGCGGTGCTGACGCTCGAACGCCAGCTGTTCGGCATCCTGTCCCTGACGCAGACGCACACCGTGCGGATTCCGCCGTACGAGCCCCGTTTCGAGGCGGAGGGCATGTCCGTCGGGCACCTGCCGGTGCCGGAATTCGTTGCCCGGCCGCTGCGGGAACGGCGGCTCCTGCCGCAGTGGCGCGCCGGCGCGCCGGACCTTTTCCGCCTGTACGGAAAAGCCTCGGCAATGTACGCAGGCGACGGCTGGTTCGCCCTGGAAGCCGGCCGTCCTTCCGCAGATGCGGCGGTGCCGTCCGCGGATCCGCGCTAGAAGATGCCGAAGAAGAGGGAGGTGAAGGTGGTGATGGGGGAGGTTTCGCGCATGTCGTCGATGGCGGCGCGGCCTTCGCGGAGGATGGCCTGGAGGTCGGTGTAGAGGGTGTCGTCGGAGAGGAGCTTGCCGAGGGTGCCTTCGCCCTTGGCGAGGGAGTCGGAGACGGTGCGGAGGGAGGCGGCGACGGCGGAGGCGTCGGTGTAGAGGGTGTCGTCGGACATGAGCTTGCCGAGGGTGCCTTCGCCCTTGCCGAGGGATTCGGAGAGGGCGCGGAGGTTGGCGGCGATGGCGGCGGCGTCGTCGTAGAGGGCGTCGTCCTTGACGAGTTTGCCGAGGGTGCCTTCGCCCTTGGCGATGGCGTCGCCGATGTCGCGGAAGCCGTCGATGGCGGAGCGGAGGCCGTCGGCCATGGCTTCGTCCTTCAGGAGGCGGCCGAGGGTGCCTTCGCCGTTGGCGAGGCCGTCGGAGATGGAGCGGAAGTTGGCGAGGGTGGCCTTGAAGTCGTCGACGATTCCGCCGTTGAGGGCGGCGCGGATTTCCTCGACGGCGGCGGTGGCGCTGACGACGAGGTCGGGGGGGGCGACGCCGCGGAGGACGGCGTCGGGGGGGAGGGGTTCGGAGGAGTTGCCCTGCTGGATGACGAGATTGCGGCCGCCGAGGAGGGAGGAGGGCTGGACTTCGATGCGGTAGTCGGCGTTGAGGGAGACGGGGGAGTCGAGCATGGCGGTGACGAGGACGCCCTGGGGGGCGAACTCGATGCCCTTGACCTTGCCGATGGTGACGCCGCGGGCGACGACGTTGTCGCCGACGCGGAGGCCCATGACGTCGTCGAAGAGGATCTGGAGGGGGGAGGGGCGGGAGAAGAGGGCCTCGCTGGAGAGGATGACGGTGAGGACGAAAAGGGCGGCGATGAGGGCGAAGCCCATGAGGCCGACGACGGTTTCCATCCAGATTTGTTTCTTGGTGCTCATTCCTGGAATGCCTTTCGGACGTCCTCCATGGTTTCGATGCCCTGGGCGCGGAGGAAGCCGCGGGCGGCGGGGTGGGTGGAGCGGATGAATTCTTCGGGGGGGGCGCAGGCGACGAAGCGGCCTTCGTAGAGGAGGGCGACGCGGGTGCCGATGCCGAGGGCGGAGTAGAGGTCGTGGGTGACGACGACGGAGGTGACGGAGAGGCGGCGGCGGAGGTCGTCGATGAGGCGGTCGATCTGGCGGGAGCCGAGGGGGTCGAGGCCGGAGGTGGGTTCGTCGTAGAGGACGATTTCGGGGGAAGTGACGATGGCGCGGGCGAGGCCGGCGCGCTTGCGCATGCCGCCGGAAATGTTGGCGGGGAGGAGGTCCTCGGCGTGGGAGAGTCCGACGAGGGCGAGCTTTTCGCGGGCAAGGGCGAGGATTTTCTCTTCGGGGAGGCGGGTTTTCTGGCGGAGGGGGAGGCAGACGTTGTCGAGGACGGTGAGCCACTGGAGGAGGGCGGCGGACTGGAAGAGGACGCCGAAGCGGGAAAGGATGCGGTCGAGGTCGGCGCCGGAGGCCTCGGAGATGCAGTCGCCGCCGACGAGGATGCGGCCGGAATCCGGGGTGAGGAGGCGGATCATGTGGCGGAGGGTGACGGACTTGCCGGCGCCGGAGAGGCCGACGACGACGAAGGTTTCGCCTTTTTCGATGCGGAAATCGATGTCGTCGAGGACCTTGCGGGGGCCGAAGTGCTTGGTGACGTGTTCGAAGCGGATCATTGGTAGAAGAGGCGGGTGACGAAGTAGCCGATGATGAGGATGAGGAGGAAGGAAACGATGACGGAGCGGCGGGTGGCGCGGCCGACGCCGACGGCGCCTTCGGTGGCGGCGAAGCCCTGGTGGCAGGAGACGGTGACCATGATCAAGCCGAAGAGGAAGGCCTTGAAGAGGCCGACGTAGAGGTCCTTGTTGACGGCGTAGCGGAAGGCGTTGTCGAAGTAGGCGGTGGTGGAGATGCCCAGCTGGGTGGCGCCGACGACCGCGCCGCCGAGGATGCCGAGGATGTCGGTGTAGACGGTCAGGAGCGGCATCATCACGGCGAGGGCGACGAGGCGGGGCATGACGAGGTAGCGGACGGGCGAGATGCCCATGATGTCGAGGGCGGCGATTTCCTCGGAGACGGTCATGGTGCCCATCTGCGCGGCGATGGCGGAGCCGACGGACGCGGCGACGACGAGGCCGGTCATGAAGGGGCCCATTTCGCGGAGCATGGCGATGCAGACGAGCATGCCGATGTTGGTTTCCTGGCCGTAGCGGCGGAGTTCGAGGCCGACCTGGAGGGCGAGGATCATGCCGGTGAAGAGGGCGACGACGGAAACGACGGCGAGGCTCTTGAAGCCGGCGACGTAGAGCTGCTCGAGGACGTCGCGGCGGTTGCGGCGGGAAAAGGCGAAGGGCGTCCGGAGCAGGGCGCCGAAGAGGAGCATGAGGCCGCGTCCCGTGCCGCGGCAGGTTTGGACGATGGCGCGTCCGAAGGCGGCGAAGGGATTGGCGGGTGCGTCCCAAAATTCTGGTTCCCGTGTGATCATGGGGCAACGGGGGATGTTGTAGCACGGGGGGCGGGTGAAGACCACACCAAAACCCGCGCGGGGCGGCGGGGCGCGTCCGCGCGGGGGGGAGGGGCGGCCGGAATCAGCCGACGGCGATGGGCTTTTCGGACTGCCAGAGGCCGTGGAGGTTGCAATAGGCGACGGTCTGGAGGGTGCCGGACTTGGCGAGCTTGACGGTGGCGGAGAGGCGGGGTTCGGTGAAGGCTGGGCCGGGGACGTCGGTGGCGGAGGCGCCGTGGGCGGAGAATTCGGCGCGGGCGAGCTCGACGGGGAGTTTGGCGCCTTCGGGGAGGAAGTAGAGGGCAATCCAGGCGATGTGGTGCCGGGGAGTGTTGGGGTGGGGGATGGCGTCGCCGACGACGGCGGAAACCGCAACCGGTTCGCCGGCCCTGGCGGCGTCGGGGGCGGAAATGGAGGGGGCGTGCTTTTCGGCTTTCCAGTCGGCGGATTGGATGGTGGCGCTGATGGGATTCATGGTGTCTCCTTGCGGGTTTCGGGTTGCAGTGGACGGGTTCAACGGGAGGAAAGGTAGCAAAGGGGAACGCGCGTGGCAATCCGCGCGGGAAAATATGCGGGAGGGGGCGGAATGGCGTTGAAAGGCGGGGGCGGGAGGGGTAGAAATCGCGGGCATCATGGAACCGATGCAATCCAGTTTCGTTTCGGGGGCGTTGGGCGCGGCGTGGGAAGGGGCGGCGCCGCCGGAGCGGCTTTGCGGCGTCACGCGGGACAGCCGGGAATGCGGCGCGGGGTGGCTGTATTTCGCGCTGCCCGGAACGCGGGCGGACGGGCACGATTTCCTGGGTGCGGTGGCGTCGGCGGGCGGCGCGGCGGTGATCGCGGCGGACTGCCCGGCGGAGAAAATCCCGTCGGGGCTGGCGTTCCTGCGGGTGGCGTCGCCGCGGGCGGCGCTGCTCGAGCTGGGGGGGGCGCACCGGCGTCGGTTCGGGGGCGTGAAGGTCGCGGGGGTGACGGGGTCGGTCGGGAAGACGACGACGCGGCGGCTGCTGGCGGCGATGCTGCGCCGCTGCGGGAAGACGTGCGAGACGACGGGGAACTACAACAACGACATCGGCCTGCCGCTGAGCCTCTTCGGGCTGGATGCGGACACGGCGTTCGGGGTGTTCGAGGCCGGGATTTCGCATCCGGGGGAGATGGCGCCGCTGGCGGGGGCGATGCTGCCGGACGTGGCGGTGTTCACGCCGCCGGGGGAGGCGCACATCGGGAATTTCGGGAGCGTGGAGGGCATCATCCGCGAGAAGGCGGGGCTGGCGGCGGGGCTGGGGGAGCGGGGCGGCACGGTGGTGCTGGGGGACGCGGCGCGGGAAGCGGGCTACGCGCAGTTCGCGGCGGGCGCGCGGCTGGTGCGGTGCCGGGTGGAGGCCGGGGGGGCGGACCCCGGCGCGGCGGACGGGGCGTGGGACTACCTCGGCCGGGTGCGGGGCGCGGGGGACGAAATGGACGTGGAAGAACGCGAAGGCGGGGCGCGGGTGCGGCTGCCGGTCCCGGCGCCGGGGGGCTTCATGGCGCTGAACCTCCTGCGGGCGGCGGCGGCGGCGCGGACGATGGGGGCGGGGTGGGGGGACATCGCCGCGGCGGCGGCGGGCTACGGCGGCTGGGCGGGGCGCTGGGAAACGGTGCGGCTGGCGAACGGGGCGACGGCCATCCACGACGCCTACAACGCGAATCCGCTTTCGATGGCGGAAGGGCTGGCGGCGCTGGCGCGGCGGCACGCGGGGCAGCGGCGGTTCGTCGTGGTCGGGCCGATGCTGGAGCTGGGAGAGGAACGCGAGGCGGAAGCGCACCGCGCGGTCGGGGAGCAGCTCGCGCGGGAAGGCTTCGCGGCGGCGGTGGTGCTGGCGCGCGAGGAGCCCGGCGCGGAGGGCGACGCGGCGGCGCGGGCGCTGGCGGCGCCGCTCCTGGCGGCGGGGCGGGGGAACGACGTGCTGCTCACGGGGGACGGGGCGGAGGCCGCGGCCTTCCTGGCCGGGCGGATGGAAGCGGGGGACGTGTTGTACCTGAAGGCGTCCCGCGGCGTGCGCGCCGAGCGGGTGCTGGAGCATTTCGAAAGGGAGAAGGGACCGTGCTGACGTATCTTTCCTGCTGGGCGGACCAGTTTTCGCCGTTGAACCTGTTCCGTTACGTGACGTTCCGCGCCTTCATGGCGGCGGGAACGTCGTTCCTGCTTTCGCTGGCGCTGGGGCGCCCGTTCATCGGGTGGCTACGGCGGCATCGGATCGGCCAGCACGAGCGGACGGGGGAGGAAATGCAGAGCATCGCGCACGGCGCGAAGGAAGGGACGCCGACGATGGGCGGCGGGCTGATCCTGGCGACGGCGTCCGCGGCGATCCTGCTGTGGGGGGACTGGAGCAACGCGCCGCTGTGGATCGTGCTGGCGACGTTCCTCGCGATGGGCGGCGTGGGGTTCCTCGACGACTGGCTGAAGTGGAAGCGGAAAGACACCGGCGGGCTCGCGGAGTGGCAGAAGCTCGCGCTGCAGGGCGTCTGGATGCTGGTGGCGTTCGCGCTGATCCGCGACATCCCGAGCCTGCGGGAGCATTCGCAGGAGCTGATGGTGCCGTTTTCCAAGGTGGCGGTCTGCACGATGCCGCTGGCGGTGACGTTCCTGTTCTTCTTTTTCGTGCTGGTGGGGACGACGAACGCGCTGAACCTGACCGACGGGCTGGACGGCCTCGCGGCCGGCTGCATGGCCCCGGCGGCGGGAACCTACGCGGTGTTCGCCTACGCGGCGGGCCACGCGACGCTGGCGGCCTACCTGCAGATCCCGGCGATTCCGGGCGCGCACGAGCTGGCGATCGTCTGTTCGGCGGCGATGGGCGCGTGCATCGGGTTCCTGTGGTGGAACGCCTATCCGGCGCGGGTGTTCATGGGGGACACGGGCAGCCAGGCGCTGGGCGGGCTGCTCGCGATGGTCGCCATCCTGGTGAAGCAGGAGCTGGCGCTCCTGATCGTGGGCGGGGTGTTCCTGGCGGAAGCGGGGAGCGTGATGCTCCAGCGCGGTTTCTACAAGCTGACCCGCCGCCTCACGGGGACGCCGCGGCGCATCTTCCGGATGGCGCCGCTGCACCACCACTTCGAAATCATCGCGAAGGAAGAAGCCACGCAGGCGGGGCGGGATTCGCGTTCGGCCGAAAACGCGGTGGTCGTCCGTTTCTGGATCGTTTCCATCGCCGCGGCGCTCGTCGGCCTCGCGACCCTGAAAATCCGCTGACGCCGTCCGCGCGGGGCGGGGCTTCGCGGGCATCGGCGCGGGGTGGGCGTTTTCGGGCTGGCGCGGGAGGGGAAAACGTGGTGGAATGGTGCGATTTTCCGGAGGTGCCATGAAGGCCTTTTTCAAGTTCGTTTTCGGTTTGCTGGTGCTCGTCGCGGTGCTGGCCGTCGCGGCGCATTTCACGTTGCGGTTCCTGCTCAACCAGCCGAAGTTCCGGTCGGCGGTGACGGAATGGGCGGAACGGGCGACCGGGCGGAAAATCGCGTACGGGCGGGTGGACTACCGGATCTGGCCGCCGTCGCTGGTGGTGCGGGAAATGTCGGTGAAGGAGGCCGACGGGCGGGAGGATTTCGCGTCGCTGGCGGAGTGCGCGGTGGAAGTGGACCTGCGGAAGCGGGAGCTGACGGCGCTGCGGCTGGTGGAGCCGAAGGTGCGGGTGGTGCAGCGGGCGGACGGGTCGTTCAATTATTCGGACCTGCTGCCGGCGAAGGCGAAGGGGGAGCCGGGGAAGGGCGCGGAGGAGAAGACGGAAACGGCCCGGGCGGAGCCCGCGGAGCCGGCGGGCGGGGAACCGGCGGGTACGGGCGGGGCGGTGCCGGCGAAGAAGGAAAAGAAGCAACCGCAGATGGCGTTTTCGATCAAGGAGGCGTCGGTTGAGGGGGCGGCGTTCACGTTCGTGCGGGAGCGGGAGGGAGGGGAGTCGGACGAGTTCCGGGTTTCGGACGTGTCGTTCGCGGTGCGGGGGCTCGGGGAGGATTCGTTCGCGCTGGACGCGGGGCTGAAAATCGGGAAGCGGTCGTCGGTGAAGTGCGCGGGGACGGTGGAAAAGGCGTTTTCGGCGGCGGAATGCAGGGCGGAGGTGTCGGGGCGGGCGGAAATCGGCGATTTCGCGGACGTGAAGGCGTTCCTGCCGGAAGGTACGCTGCCGTTCGCGCGGCTGGGGGTGGATTTCGCGCTGGGCGGGGGGCTGGCGGGGGTGACGGGGAAGGTGTCGGCGGCGACGGGGGCGGCGACGGCGAAGGCACCGGTGTCGCTGCGGGCGGACGTGGCGTTTTCGGCGTCGCTGCCGGAGGCGGTGGCGATGCATCTGGCGGCGGGCGAGCCGCTGCCGGCGGAGCTGGCGGTGGCGGCGGTGCCGGGCACGCCGCCGCCGGGGGGCATCGTGCTGGCGGGGGATCCGCTGGCGGCGCTGCTGCTGCGGCACGCGGTGGCGGAGGCGACGCTCGACGTGCCGGAAGCGGCCTACGGGGGGAACGTGGTGCGCGACGGGCGCGTGACGGCGCGGGTCGAGGAGGGCGGGGTCCACGCGGACGGGAAATTCCGGGCGTACGGGGGCGAGGTGACGGTGCGGGCGCAGGCCGACCTGCTCGGGTGCCCGGTGCGCTACACGGTGCCGCTGCTGAAGGTGGACGGGGTGGACATCGGGGAGGCGCTGGAGGCGAACGACCTGCGGACGCTCGACGGGTTTTCCGGGAAAATCGGGGCGGATGCGTGGCTGGCCGGCTACGCGACGGCGCCGGCGGGTTTCGAGCAGGGGCTTACGGGGCGCGGGCACTTCCGGGCCGAGGAACTCGAGACGGTCGGCAACGAGGGGACGCTGCCGGACAAGCTCTGGGCGCAGCTGGACAACCCGCTGCTCTTCCAGGTGATGCCGCGGGTGAAGGAGCGCGTGGAGCTGGCGCAGGCGCGGCAGGGGACGCTGACGACGTCGCGCTACGAGAACGTGACGGCGTCCTTCGCGCTGAACGGCGGGGTGGCGCGGATTTCGGACGCGCGGGCGGCGGTGGGGGAATACGCCGTGCGGCTGGGCGGGACCGCGACGCCGTTCGCGGCCGACCCGCAGGTGGATTTTTCCGCGGACGTGCTGGTTTCCGCGAAGGAAACCGACTGGCTGACGGACGGCAAGGACCGCTCGAACGTGCTGCCCTACGAAAACGGCGGCTTGCGGATCCCGATCGCCATCCGCGGGCCGATGCGCAAGCCGCACGTGCTGCCGGACCTGGACGTGCTGATGCAGAACGCGTTGAACGGCATCGTGGCGGAAAAGGCGGCCGAGGTGGCCGCGGAGATCCTGCCGGAGGAAATCGCGGCGCAGGTGCCGGAGGCGCTGTCGCGGGAGCTGAACGTGGGGACGGTGATGGAAAACCTCTCCGAGCGCGACCGGGAAAACGTGAAGAAGGGGCTGGACATCCTGCAATCGCTTGGGCGGTCCTTCCGGTAGCGGCGCGGGGAGGGGACGACCGGTGGCTTCCGCTTTCCAGAAGGACGTGCGCCGCAGGGTGCTGGCGGCTTCGGCGCGGCAATGGCTTGCCGTGGAAGGCGCGGCGGAAACGGGCGCGGACTGGCCCTTCGCGTGCCTGGCCTGGCTGGCGGCGGGCGATGCGGGCGAGGCGGCGCGGGTGATGGAGACGGCGTTGCGGGGCGGGACGGCGGCGGGCTTGCCGCTGGTCTGCCAGACCGCGCGGCTGGTGGCGGAAGCGGGGGACGCGGCGGCCCGGGCGCGGGTGGAAGCGCTGGCACCGTCGCTCCGCGACGCGTTCGAGGCGGAAATCCGCCGTTGCGACCCGGGGGAAACGGGCATCCCGGCGTGGCCGTCCGCGGCGGAATCGCTTTTCCCGTCGGAATGGACGCCGGACAGCGGCGCGCTGGACCTGGCGGCGCTCCTGCTGAACGAGTGCGAGGCGGTGGCGGCGTTCGAGACGGGGTCGCCGTCGTCGGCGGGCATCCTGGCGGAAACGGAACGCGGCGCCCTGTCGGACTGGCTTTCGGAGCGGCGCTGGAACGAGGAATTCCTGCTGTTCGCCAAGGACGACGGGGAAGAGGGGGAGGACGTGGCGCCGGACGAATCGCCGGCGGGAATGTATCCGCTGCTGTGGCGGGGATTGCCGGCCGCGCTGCGGGAGAGCGGCGGGGAGCGCGCGATGGAAGTCGCGGAAGCGGGGGGATGGACGGCGCGGGGATGGTTCTGCTTCGCGATGCTGGCGTGGCTGCCGGACGGATGCGAGGGCATCTGCCGCGCGCTGGCGCGCCGGATGGCCGTGCCCGGGCGTCTGCCGGAGGACGGGGCGGAAGGGGTGCCGCCGGCGTTGCAGGCGGCGTGGGTCGTGGCCTGCGACGGCGTGGCGGAACGGACCGCCGCGGCCGCGGCGGCGTCCCGGCGGAAGACGCTTGTCCGGGGCGGGGCGGCGGCGCTGGCGGCGGTGCTGGCGTTCGCCGGGCTGGCGGCGGCGGGGATGCGCGGCGGCGCGGCGGCGGAGGGCGGCGCGGCGACGCCGGAGCGCGCGGCGCGGCGGCTGTGCCGGGACGGGGACCACGCGGGGGCGGCGCTGGTTTACGCGGGGATGGGGACGCCCGGCGGGGAGTTCCGGCGCGCGGGCGAGTTGTTGCACATGGGGGACGCCGCCGGGGCGGAACGGCTCTACCGGGGGCTCTTGGCGGCGGGCGAGAAATCGCCGTCCGTCCGCCTGAACCTCGCGCTGGCGTGCCAGCGGCAGGGGCGGCTGGACGAGGCGGCGCGGCTCTACCGGAAGCTGGCGGAGGACGCCGCGGAGACGCATCCCGACGCCGCGCGGCGGGCGGAACGGGCGGCGGACCTGCTGGAAGCCACGCTCGGGCTGGCGCCGTAGGGGGCGGCGGAGGAAAATCCGTCCGGCGGGTTGTTTTTTGTATGGACGGAAAGGGGGCGGTGTGGGAAAGTAGCTCCATGCGCATCCGGGCGCGGAGCCGTTCCCGGGTTTCCCGCCGGAGCGCCCAAACGTGAAAACGATCCAGGAGTTCCGCCATGTCCGAAGACAAGGTCAAAAAAGCCGAAAAAACGGAAAAAGCCGTCGAATCCGCCGAGAAGCAGATCATCAGCGAACGCGCATCCACGGACACGAAAATCTGGATCGAGGTCGTCGGCGCCATCATCTTCACCGCCATCGTGGCCTTGATTGCGATGTCGCTGAAGGGACTCGGCGGCCAGTTCCGCTACGTCAACGGCCTGATCAACGAGCGCGGACCCATCCAATACGCCGAGCTGTTCTGCTTCTGGATGGCCATCTTCCTCGTCATCCAGAAGACCTTCCTGATCCGCAAGCAGCTCAAGTACATCTACACGGACAGCGCGAAGACGCGCGAGATGGACATGAACAACGAAGAGGAAATGAAAGCCGTCGGGCACCGCCTCGCCGAACTGAAGCTCGACCGCAAGAGCATCCTGTGGGGCCGCCTGGCGCGCGCCATCGCGCTGTGGCTGGGATCGCACGACCTGGGTCGCGTCACCACGTTCGTGTCTTCGGAAAGCGCGCGAGAAGCGGGCAATTCGGACAACTCCTTCACCATCGCGCGCACGTTGCTGTGGGCCATTCCGATCTTGGGCTTCATCGGCACGGTGCAGGGGTTGGCGGCGGCCGTCTCCGGGTTCGCGGACTTCCTTTCGGGTTCCGCCGAACTGTCGGCCATCAAAGGTGCCATCGCGGACGTGACGATCGGTCTCGGCGTGGCGTTCGACACGACGTTCCTCGCGCTGATCCTCGTGACCATCGTGCAGTTCCCGCTTTCCTCCGTGATGAAGAAGGAAACGATGCTGCTGGGCGACATCGACGTGTACACGGACGAATACTTCCTTTCCGTCCTGCCGTCGGCGGAGCAGCAGCCGGTGGTGATCGAGAACCTGGAAGACTCGATCGAGGCGGCGTTCCGCCGCTACATCCCGGACCCCGGAAAATACGAAAAGGTGTTCGATTCGGCGATGGACCGCGCCGGCGGGCTTCTCGAAAAGCGGATGAACGGCATCGCGGAGAAATTCGCGGACGTGCAGGCCGCGACGAACCGCGACCTCTCCAACGCGCTGGACGAGGCGCACGAGCGGGCGGCGAAGCTGGGCGAGAAATACGCGCATTCGTCGGATGCCATCCTTTCGACGCTGCAGGACTGCCTCCAGAGCGCGTCGCGCGCGGCGGAAGGCATCGGCTCGCAGACGGCGGCGGTGGCGGCCCTCGGCGGGAAGATCCAGGAAATGCTGGCGGCGGAAAAGGCGCTCGACCGGGCGCTGGCGTCCGTGGCGGCGGGGCAGGACTTCCAGGGCCTGATCGGGTCGTTGCGCGACCACTTGAAGGAAACGGACGATTTCTGCAAGCGCATGAGCAAACCGCGCGTCATCACGTTCCGCGAAGACGTGGTGGAAGGCTGAGGCGGACGCGACGGAGAAGGACGTGCGACCGGTGGCCATGCGCGGCGTTTTCCGGAGGGCGGCGCTCCCGCTGGCGCTCGCGCTGGCGGCGGCGTTTTCCTCCGCCGGGACGGCTTGGGCGCAGAAGCTGACGGCGCAGACCCTGCTCTCGGGGCTGAAGAAGCCGCACGGCGTTGCGAAACACCCGTTCGCCGAAGACATTTTCTTCTCGGAAGAAGCCGCCGGCATGGTGCAGCGCTACCGGGGCGGCTCGGCTTCGCCGGTGGTGTCGGACGATTCCTTCCGCGTCGACCTTTCCCAGTTGCCCAAATGGGCCTACACGGACCAGATGACCCCGGAAGACTGGGGCGTGACGCAGCTCCGCTCGCCGGGGCCGGTTTCCGTCGCCTCGAACGGCACGCTCTACGTGACCGAGCAGATCGCGAACGGACGCATTCTGGAATTCCCGCCGGACGACCAGGGGAACTATCCCGTGGCGGTGCCGATTCCGGTGCCGTGGCTGAAGCAGGAATTCCGCTGGTACGACATCCACGTGGACACCTACGGCCGGCTGTTCATCGCGGGCATGGACGAAATCGGTTCGCCCGCCATGCGCTTCGGTTCGGTGCTGGTGCGCGAGACGGACGGGGACTGGTGGGTGATGGATTTCGGCCCGTTCGCGCAGTTCAAGACCCTGGCGCTGTCGGCGCGGCAGGACGTGGCCATCATCGGCGACGCCAACAAGGGCCGCCTGACGTGGTGGGAAGTGAACAAGCACATCATGGTCGGCGGCAACCCGGACACCACGGGCAACGAAGAGCTGGAGGCGGTTTCGCTTTTCCCGGACGGGTCCTTCCTGGTGGCGGTGCACACGCCGGGCGGGAAGTCGACGATCCGCCGGATGGACCCGTTCGTCGGCCAGCAGACGACCATCAGCGACGCGTTCCGTTCGGTGGGCGCGATCGCCATCGACCGGAAAGCCTCGGTCTATTACATCACGGACCCGGAAGCGGGCACCCTGTCGCTGTGCAAGCCGGACGTGACCATCCCGTTTGCCGAGCCGGTGATGCGGCAGATTGCCCGTTCGGCCGAAGGCGCCCTGGGCGCGTTCGGGGATTTTGCCGAAGCGCCCGCGTTCATGAACAACTTCTTCGAGCGCTTGCAGGACGCGGCGAAGGACATCCTGCCGAGCGACGACACCCACTCGGCGGAGTTCACGCTGGGCGACATCGCGGGCAAGATGCCGCTGATCGCGGGACGCGTGAAGGCGGTGGCGAACCTCGCGGGAATCGAGGAGGACCCCATCCAGACGCTGGAATTCTTCCTCCTTTTCCCTTCGAAGATGGTGTTGACGGACCGGATCGCGACTCCATCGGTTTCCTTCTTCTACGCGGTGCGCAAGAGCGGGAAAATCGAACAGACCAAGCCCGTTTTCCGGGAAAAGGTGAAAGTTTTGCGGCTGTCGGGGACGAACACGACGACCCTCGGGGAATCCGCCGGCGGCATCTACGTGCCGGTGGTCTCCTGCGGGATGGAGGAGCGGGACAACGGCATCGCCATCAGCGTGACGTTCCTGGGAATGGGGGAATTCGCGGACTATTTCGTTTCGATGTACCAGTCGCAGCGGAGCCAGTCCGCGCGCATCGTGGTGAAGGACCCGGGGTCGCGGGCGGGCTACATTTCCTACGAGGCGTCGTTCATCGACGAAGCCGAAATCGCCGGCATGGAAGGCGGACCGGCGACGCGCGAGCAGATTTCCAACCTGCTGGTTTCCGGGTTCGGCGGCGGCGGCGGCGGCAACCGGTCGGTGGGGTGGCTGCGCCTGGGCAAGTACCCGGCGAGCATGCTGGTCTCCTTCGCCGACGTGGAAAGCCAGGAGGTGCTGGGGGCCACGGGCGACCTGCAGGAAGTCATCGCGGCCAAGGAAGTCGCCCTGCGCGCGGAAACGGCCGAGGAAGTCGCGATTTTCGATCCGAACTACGTGCCGGAGAAGCCGGCGGAAGAGACGGACGAATCGTTGCGAGCGGCCCTGTTCGGCGAGGAAGAGCCGGACGACGAGCCGCTCACGACGCCGGAGGAAGAGGCGGCGATGGAGGAATAGGGCCATGGCGAAGAGCGCAGACGTTGACACTTCCTCGTTCCAGAGCGTCGTCTTGATGCTCATCGGCATCCTGGTGATCATCCTCATCAGCAACGTGCTGACGATCATTTCGAACCCGGACAACATCCACATCGGCGCGGTGATGACGAACACGCTCGACGAGGACGAAGGCGGCGGCGCCTCCGACGCGCCGAAATTCCTGAACATGAAGCAGGATCCGATTTACCTCGACGTGGAGCGCGACCGCGTCACGATCTATCCGGAAAAAACGGTCATCCTTGCCAAGGAACTGCTGGAGGACGGCAACGCCTTCGAGAAATTTCTCGACCGGGTGGAACTGGTCAAGGACCAGCGCTACATCGTGCTCATGCTCCGGCCGGACTGCGCCATTTTCCAGCGGCGCCTGCGCCGGATCATCGCGGACCGCGGGATCGACATCGGCTTCGAGCCCTTCGATTTCGGGCGGGAAATCATCATTACATAGCAGGTGACGCATGGGACAAGGACCATCCATCGACTTGAGTTCCTTCCTGGACATCATGACGTGCGTGCTCGGGATTCTCATCCTGATCATCCTCCTGACGGGCATCGACGCCTCGCAAATCCAGGTGCTGGTCGCCACCCCGAAGGAACTGACGGGCGACACCCGCTCGCCGGTCTTCTTCGAATGCCGCAACGACCAGCTTTTCGAAATCGACTACCAGGGCTTCAAGGACGCGGTTGACAAAAAAATCGAGGAACTCTGGGAAAAGGTCCAGCAGAACGAAGAGGAATTCATCCGCGAATCCGCCGTCACCTACATCACCGTCGGCGGCTACCAACTTGATTTCACGCAGGCGATGATCGGCAAGTACGCCCTGCGCCAGGTGAAGGACGCGGAAGGCTACAAGCTCGAAGGCGCCCTTTCGCAGGAAACCCCGGACAAGTGGTTCGGCGGGCGCTTGGCGTCCATCGACCCCGAAACCGAATTCATCTGCTTCTTCGTGCGTCCGGATTCCTTCTCCCTCTTCCAGAAGGCCCGCTCGCTCGCGTGGCAGCGCGACATCAACGCCTCCTGCGAACTCCTCGCCCCGAACGACCCGATCATCTTCGGCCCCGGCGGCACCCGCGTCACCGTCCAGTAATCCGCCTCCGCCCGGGAAAACCGGACCCGGAACTGCTTTTGCCAATGCTTGGCAAAAACCGCGAAAATTTGCCGAAGGTTGGCAAATTTCCCGGCGGGCCGTTTTCGGGATTTGCCAAGGTTTGGCAAAAAATGCCCATTTTCGCCAATGCTTGGCAAATCGGTTGCCCGGGCAAAAACCGCTGAGGGGGGGAAGAGGGTCAGCGGAGGAGGGAGAGGGCCTGGCGGCCGGTCATGCCGGGGCGGACGCCGAGGGCGGAGGCGGCGGGGGTGACGGCGGTGACGGCGGCGGCAAGCATGTCGTCGGGGGTTTTGACGCCGGTGACGGTGGCGAGGGCTTCGCCGAATTTTTCGGCGACGGCGGGGGAAACGTAGCCGCAGGCGAGGACGCCGCGGGGGGCCTGGATGAGGAGCAGTCGGCTTCCGGCGGGGAGGGTGAGGGCGAGGACCCGGCAGGGGGCGCCGTCGACGAGGAGGGGTTCCATGGTCAGAAGGAGGCGAGGGCCTGGTGGAGGGTGGGGACGTCGATGCCGAAGTATTCCCAGAGCTGGAGGTGGCCGTCGGCGGGGGCGATGCGGGGGTCGGTGATGCCGAGGTGGCGCATGGGGACGGCGGCGGCGCCGGGGGCGGTGGCGACGAGGGCGGCGAATCCGCGCAGGGTGGTGCGGGGGGAGCCGACGAGGCCGTCTTCGACGGTGACGATGCCGGCGGGATGGCGGGCGAAGAGGTCGGGGAGGAAGTCCGGGGGGAGGGGGAGTCCGCCGATGGCGTAGGCGGCGACGGGTTCGGGGGATTGGTCGGCGGCCTGGGCGGCGAGGTAGGCGGTGGCGCCAAAGGCGAGGACGGCCTTTTGGGCGCCTTCGGGGGTGCGGAGGGGGGTGACGGGGGCCCAGGGGGCGGCGGCGTCCCAGAGGGGGGTGCCGGGGCGGGCGGGGTCTTCGAGGACGGGGAGGACGTCGCGGGGGATGCCGATGATGTGGGCGCCGGAGCGGGCGGCGAGGTCGCGGACGGCCTGGAAGGCGGAGTGGGGGTCGCAGGGAGCGTAGAAGCGGTCGAGATAGGGGAGGAGGCCGATGGCGAGGTTGATCCAGTCGAGGGCCCAGCCGGAGAAGTGGTCGCGGCCGGTGCAGGAGCCGACGTGGGAGAGGTGGAAGGTGACGTTGAGGCCTTCGTTGGCGCCGTCGAGGTTGCGCTGGTAGCGCCACATTTCGAAGCCTTCGCGGGCGATGCCTTCGAAGAAGGCGGCGAAGGTGCTCATGACGACGAGTTTGGGGTCGGGGGTGGAGACGGAGAGGCCGTTGGCGAGGATGGCGCCGGCCTGTTCTTCGATGGAGACCTGGAAGCGGTGGTCGTCGTCGAGGAGGTTGTAGGCCTTGTCGAGCTTGGTGGAGGGGGCGATGTCGCAGTCGACGACGAAGGTGGAGGCGGGGTGGGTCTTGGCGACGAGGGCGTAGGCGGCGGAGACGCCTTCGCGGGCGTTGGCCCATTTGGGGGAGGGGC
>Ga0310786_10002350_pt1 | contig 29087 bp, 17 predicted proteins | sample AusTroGonzalo_MG_FD_203881 | JGI IMG/M metagenome (GOLD analysis project Ga0310786, IMG submission 203881) | Bovine rumen microbial communities from tropical cattle in Woodstock, Queensland, Australia - Gonzalo_03 (v2) (version 2) | ecosystem: Host-associated > Mammals > Digestive system >...
GAGGTCGTTGAAATTTTGTAAAATATACACAGAGGTAAAATCGCATGGATATTCAGGAACTTTCGGAAAAGGTTAGACAGCAGAGCGCTTTTTGCATGAACTTGCTGCGTGAAGTGGAAGGGACGGTGATTGGCCAGAAGGCTCTGGTCGAAAGCATTCTGACGGGTATTCTGGCCGACGGCCACGTGCTTTTGGAAGGTTTGCCGGGCCTTGCCAAGACGACGGCGGTGAAGGCTTTTGCCGATGCTGTGTCGCTGGATTTTAAGCGCATTCAGTTCACGCCCGATTTGCTCCCGGCTGACTTGCTGGGTACCACGATTTATAACGCCCGCGAAGCCAAGTTCGAAACCCGTAAGGGCCCGCTCTTTACGAATCTGGTGCTGGCCGATGAAATTAACCGTGCTCCGTCGAAGGTGCAGAGTGCTTTGCTCGAAGCCATGCAGGAACGCCATATCACCATCGGTGACGAAACGTTCAAGCTGGACGAGCCGTTCCTGGTGCTTGCTACTCAGAACCCGATCGAACAGGAAGGTACTTATCCGTTGCCTGAAGCTCAGGTGGACCGTTTCCTGTTGAAGGTGAAGGTCAGCTACCCGAACAAGGCCGACGAAATGAAGATTCTCGACGCCGTTGCCGGTGCAGGCCTCCGTCAGCCGCAGGCTGTTGCTACGAAGGAAGATATCCTCGCCGCCCGTCAGTTGGTGAAGCAGGTGTATGTTGACGAACGTGTGCGCGAATACATCGTGAACCTGGTACTCGCTACTCGTGATCCGGGTAGCATCAAGCGCAGTGATCTGGTGGGCTTCGTGGAAGTGGGTGCTTCGCCCCGTGCTTCTATCGGCCTTGCCCAAGCTGCCAAGGCTCATGCATTCATTCAGGGCCGCGCCTACGTGACGCCCGAAGACGTGAAGGCCGTTGCTATGGAAGTGCTCCGCCACCGCATTATCCTCAGCTACGAAGCCGAAGCGGAAGAAGTTTCTGCCGAAACCGTGGTGCAGAAGATTCTCGACAGCGTTGAGGTGCCGTAATCGAAAACGGTGCGCGTGTCGTGAAAACGAGAATTCCAAAAATGAATTTCGGGAGGCTAGTTGCTAGCCTCCTTTTCTGCGTCTTTTTCGGGGCGTGTTCAAATTCGCATTATGAAGAGCAAGAGGGTTCGGTGGTCGATGCAGGGATTCCTGCGGCTGATTCGGTCAAGGTCCCCGTGATAACGGTCGATTCCCTTAGGCCAGGAATGATGCGTATCGTGCCGAATGGGGCGTCTGTTTTGTTGGGTGACGGGAAAATGCGCGTGAATCTGAATTACGAGTATTCGCTCGGAATTCACGAAGTGACTTGCGACGAGTATAAAGAAATATCCCGAAACGAAGACTGGTATTTTGGTTTGAATTGTGGTCGTGGTTTGCCCGTGTCTGATGTGTCGTATTTTGAGGCCGTTCTTTTTGCGAATGCTTATAGTAAGGCGAATGGCTACGATACGGTTTATGCGTATCATAAGCCCATGTTTACCTCGGATGGTCGTTGCGTGAATTTGGAAGGTCTAGGGACTCGTACTGACGTAGACGGATTTCGGTTGCCGACCGAAGCGGAATGGGTGATGGCTGCGTCGCAGACATGGAATCCTGGAGTGAATAGCTGGAATTCTGCAAATTCGAATTTTACACTTCAAGCGGTTTGTGCTTTGCCGGATACGATTGGCTTCTGTGATTTTGCTGGTAATGCCCTTGAGATGACAAATGACTGGCTTGGTGATTTTAGGGATACGGTTGTAGAAAATTATGTGGGCACACCTACAGGTAATTCGTTGCGTGAAAAGGTTGTTAAGGGTGGGTCGATTGCTAATTCGATTGCGGAAATGAACCTTGATAATCGCGGTGACGTTTATCCTGTGACTGCATCGACTCTTTTGTCGTACATGGGTTTTCGTTTGGCGTTTGGACGAATTCCGAATGCGGTGTGGATGAATGGACGTGGTAAGTCTGAAACGAGTTTTGTGAAAATGAAAGCTTATTCGTCAGATATTCAAGAAAAAATTGGAACGAGGCATGCAAAGCTTGTGTTTAGAAATGGTGAGACTGACAATTTAATGTATGTCGATTTCAGTGGGGGAACTGCGAATGTTGTTGAAATCTACGATAGCATTCCCGTGTTTCATCCAGAAATTTCACCGGACGGCATGAAGGTCGCTTTCTGTACGGGAATAGAGGGCGTTAATGGTGAGTCTTCGGTGTATGTGAGAAATTTGGATGTGAATGGAAGTGAACTTGTAAAACTGGATGTGAAAAATGCGGCGATACCCCGTTGGCATGTAGACTCAAATGGCGATACTTCAATTGTGTATGTAGATGGAGCTGGTGATAATAGTGACGATGCAGAGTTCTTTGCGCATGCAACATGGATGGTGCCTTTTTCAAATGGAAAATTCGGAAAGCCAAAGAAAGTTTTAAATGGAGCTTACCATAGCGGTTTTGAAAAAGGCGGAAATTTGGCGGTGTCGGGTGCACGTAAACTACGTGTGCATGCAAACGGAAAAGATGAAATTTGGTACAATGGGGAACAGGCTTGCAATGCGTCGCTTTCGAAAGACGGCTTGAAACAAGTGCTCTTTTTGGATTTTGGCGGTTCTACAGGAAGAAAATTTGCTAGCGAAAAGTATGGCGTTCATGAACGCTTGCTTGTTGCTGACAGCAGTGGAAAATTGATTCGTGCTATTCCTGCGCCCAAGGGATATTCTTTTGACCATTCCGAATGGGCTGGCCGCGAGAATTGGTCGGTTGCGACGCTTGTGAATGCACGTGGTGAACATGCAAAATTGGTGCTGGTGAATGTTCTTGATTCTAGCATGATTGAACTTGCTGAAGGAAATGAATTGTGGCATCCGAGTTTATGGGTGATGCCGAAGGTGTTTTTTGAAAACGAATACCTGGACTTAGATAGTGCTGGCATGTATTGGGATCCTATTTTGCAGGCGGGAGAAAAGTCTGTTGCTTTAAAAATGCGCATGTTTTGGGATATGCGGGATACCTTGAAGATGATAGCTGTCGGAACTTCGCGTACTGAGAGAGGCTTTGACCCTGCGCTGATTCCGATGCCTTCCTTAAATTTGGGGTATGTTGGTGGAGATGTGTGGACGGAACTTTATTTGCTTGACAATTATGTAGTACCGCATGCGCATGGGCTTAAATATTTGATTGTGGAGATATCTCCTGATTTAATGAAAAATGACATTGCAGTGAGGGAACGAAAATTTTTTAAACAGGCTCCAGGATATATTTATGACAAGAATCATGGTTTTTGGAAGGCTGGTGTGCCTGAGAACTTTGAAGTAGTCGTAGATGCGAATGTTTGCTATTCTAGCGAAGACTCGTTGAACTTTGTCAATACCCGTGGATTTCTGAAAATGCTATCGAATGGCTGGGGCCCAGAGATTCGAGCTTCGGGAGATTCGATTTTGTCGGGGAATGAAGAGAAAAACCTTGCGGAAAGTATTGATAGCTTGACAGCATTTATTGATAGTACACAAAACAAGGGATTTAAAATAATTGGCTTGGTTTATCCGCAATCTCCCAAGTATGCAAAAACAGGTAGTTTTGGCCGATATGGAGTACGCAGAAGTGTTGCAAAGGAAATAATAGCGTTCTTTGATTCGTTGGCCAGCGTGTATCCGCATTTTATATTGATGGATGAAAATAAGTTTGGCGAGCATGACTATACGAATGCCATGGCAAACGATTATGACCACTTGTGCGCTGCAGGCGCAGAACATTTGTCGACTCGCTTGGATTCATTAATAAAAAGCTTGGAAAAATAAACGAACAAAAAAGAGGCCAACCCGAAGGTTGGTCTCTTTTGTATTACGCTAGTTTTTGCTTACTGCAAGAACCCCTTGTCGAGTGCCGTGACCGGGATGATTCTGATGTTGTCGTCAGGATCCGTGATGATGGCTACACCGGAGAGGTAGTTAATCCAATGCTGGTCATTGGAGTACTTGTGGTAACGCAAGTCACGTCCATTGTCGCCATGAATCTTGCGCTTGCTGATGGAGATGACGAACGGGGCGAGGAACTGGTCGTGCGAAATGGCCAGGGTAACGCCCGGTTTCATCTTGTCGTAGGTGAAGTGTCTTTGAACGACAACGTCAACAATGCTGTCAATGTTGTAGAAGGCGGCTTCGCAATTGTTTCTCTGGTTGTCGTTGTCATATTCTCTGTAGGCGGCTTTTGCGAATCCACCCCAACCAGATTTGCAGGAACTGCGCTTGCCTTCGTTCTTGACGTACACCTTTTCTAACAGGTCGTTGTTTGTGGTCTGGAAGCTGTTGTCGGTTTCGCCAAACCAGATGCTGCTATCGCCCATGTATTGACCCTTGTTGTTGCCGATAATCCATGCGGATTGCTTGGCACGGTAGTAATAGGTGTGCATGTAAGAGAAATCGTCGAGATTCATTTCTTTAAGTCTGTTGCCGACGGTGGCGCACTGCTGCATGCCCGTTTCGTTCAGCGGGTCGTTCGGTCCGTACTTGTCGCTGGGGCGGGCGGCGTGGCGGAGAATGAAGGTCGCCTTTTCAGTGGGACGGAGGCAACCGAGCACGTCGTAGATCGAAGAGAATTGGTCGGTGGTGGAGCGGAGAGCCCTGCATTCGGCGCTGAGGAGCTGAATGCCGTCCTTACCGTCTTCGCCGTCTTTTCCGTCCTGACCATCCTTTCCATCTTTACCATTGTAAAGTTCGCCAATCTTTTCTGTGCCGCAATAGATGTCGTAACCGTTGATTGCGTCATTCTTTACGACAGAGCAAGAGGTTCCGTCCTTACCGTTGTTACCATCCTTGCCATCGGTACCATCTTTACCATCGGCGCCATCCTTGCCGTTTTCGCCGTTCTTGAGTTCGCCGACCTTGATGCTGCCGCAGAAGATGTCGTAGCCGTTGTTGGTCAGGTTCTCTTCGATGCGGCAGGAAGTTCCGTCCTTACCGTCGTTGCCATCCTTACCATCATTGCCGTCTTTACCATTGGCGCCGTCCTTGCCGTCAGCACCCTTTTCGCCGTTGCGGAGTTCGCCGACCTTGAATTCGCCACAGTAGACATCGAAACCATTGATGTCGTCGTTAGCTTCGACGCGGCAAGAAGTTCCGTCCTTACCATCGTTACCATCCTTGCCGTCGGTTCCGTCTTTACCGTCCTTGCCGTCGGCGCCCTTTTCGCCATTGCGAATTTCGCCGACCTTTTCTTTACCGCAGTAGACATCGTAGCCATTGATGTCATCGTTGGCTTCGACGCGGCAAGAAGTGCCATCCTTACCATCAATGCCGTTGTTGCCATCCTTGCCATCAGTACCATCTTTTCCGTCGGCTCCGTCCTTGCCGTCTTTGCCGTTGTAAAGTTCGCCAATCTTTTCGGTGCCGCAGTAAACTTCGTATCCGTTAATCTTGTCGTTCTTTACGACAGAGCAGGAGGTTCCGTCTTTACCATCCTTACCATTGGCGCCATCCTTTCCGTCCTTACCGTCGATACCATCTTTACCATTGGCGCCATTCTTGAGTTCGCCAACCTTTACGTTGCCACAGTAAACGTCAAAGCCATTGATTTCAAGATTTTCGGCTACATAGCAAGAGACGCCATCCTTACCATCCTTGCCGTCGTTACCATCTTTACCGTTTGCACCGTCCTTGCCGTCGGCTCCATTATGGAGCGTGCCGACCTTTTCGTCGCCACAGTAGACATCGTAACCATTGCCTTCGGTGTTTTCAACAGTGTAGCAAGAGGCTCCATCTTTACCGTCTTTGCCATCGTTGCCGTCTTTACCATTGGTTCCATCCTTTCCGTTAGCGCCGTCCTTGCCGTCGGCTCCATTATGGAGTTCGCCGACCTTTTCGTTGCCACAGAAGATGTCGAAACCATTGATATCGTTATTTTGCTTTACGGTGCAAGAGGCGCCATCCTTACCGTCCTTGCCGTCGTTACCGTCTTTACCATTGGTGCCATCTTTTCCGTTAGCGCCGTCCTTACCGCTTGCTCCGTCCTTTCCGTTGCGGAGTTCGCCGGCCTTTTCACCACCGCAGTAAATGTCGTAACCGTTGTTTTCGGCGTTGACCTTGACTGAGCAGGAAGCTCCATCCTTACCGTCCTTGCCGTCGTTACCATCTTTACCATTGGCGCCATCTTTGCCGTCTGCACCGTCTTTACCGTTGTGCAGTTCGCCAACTTTTTCGTCGCCGCAGTAGATGTCGAAACCATCAATTTTGGCGTTTTCGGCGATATAGCAGGAGGTTCCGTCCTTGCCATCTTTACCGTCTACGCCGTCCTTACCATTGGCGCCGTCTTTACCATCATTGCCCTTATCTCCTTTTTCACCCTTTTCGCCATCTTTTCCGTCGATGCCGTCGAGACCGTCCTTGCCGTCTTTTCCGTTCTGGACAATGCCGACAGAGTCACCGCCGCAAATAACCTTAAGCCCGCTTAAGTCTTGCAAAGGTTCCGTTACACAGTAAAACGGTTCCTGTTCTTGTTCCGGTTCGGGTTCGGAAACCTGACTTGTTTCTTCAAGACAGCCGAAGAAAACCGGCATGCAAATGAGTGTAGATACGAGTAGAAATTTCTTCTTCATTTTTAGCTCCCTTTTAAATAAGCGCGTACAAATTAAAAATTGTAAGCAAAAAAAAAGTTTAATGTATTTTGATTTGTATGGATTTTTTGACAATAAATGCCTGTTTTTGCCGTTTTTGGGCTAAAACGATGCCTTTGGGTGTCCGCTTGGCGCCATTGAAACCCCACTTTTTTATCTTTATGGCGAAAAAGGGCTCAGGGAAATTCCCTGGGTAGCTTATTTTCGTGTTTAACTAGAAATAAAAACGAAGGATATATGGCAAATCGTGTTGTAATCGGTTCCCAATGGGGTGACGAAGGCAAGGCCAAGGTTGTTGATTTTCTGACTCTGGACGCAGACTACATCGTGCGTTTCCAGGGCGGCGCCAATGCAGGCCATACCGTGGAAGTGGGCGACAAGAAGTTCGTGTTCCACCTGATTCCCTCGGGCATTATGCATGATGACAAGATTTGCGTAATCGGTAACGGCGTGGTGCTTGACCCGGTGCAGACTTTGGCAGAAATCGCCGACTTGCACACCAAGGGTATCAACCCGGAAGGTCGCCTGTTCATTGCCGACAACGCACACGTGGTGCTCCCGTACCATTCTACCCTCGATAAGGCCAAGGAAAAGAAGGCTGGCAAGGGCGCTATCGGTACGACTGGCCGCGGCATTGGCCCCTGCTATAGCGACAAGGTGAACCGTATCGGTGTCCGCGTTGGCGACTTGATGGACGAACGCGAACTGCGCCCCCGCGTCGAAGCGATGGCCAAGGTTCACAACGAAGAATTTAAGGTGATGTACGATGTTCCCGAAATTGATCCGGAACAGGTCATCAAGGACTACCTCGAACTCGGTCAGAAGATCAAGCCGTTCGTGCGCGACGTGAGCGCTATGCTCTATGCCGCTGTGAAGGCTGGCAAGCGCTTGGTGTTCGAAGGTGCCCAGGGTACTATTCTCGACGTGGACCAGGGTACTTACCCGTTCGTGACCTCCAGCAATACGGTCGCTGGCTATGCAAGCTGCGGCGCAGGCATTGGCCCGACGGCTATTGACCAGGTGGTGGGTGTCGTGAAGGCTTACACGACCCGCGTGGGTAACGGTCCGTTCCCGACTGAACTTTTGGACGAAACGGGCGAGACGCTCCGTAAGATTGGTAACGAATACGGTGCTACCACGGGCCGTAACCGCCGCTGCGGTTGGTTCGACGCTCCGGTGGTTCGCAAGGCTGCCGTGGTGAATGGTCTCACTCACCTCGCCATTACCAAGCTCGACGTGCTCGATACGTTCGACTCTATCAAGATTTGTACTCACTACGAATGCGATGGTGAAAAGATCGAAAACTTCCCGAACCAGCTTTCGAAGGTCGGCCGCTGCGTGCCGGTTTACGAAGAAATGCCGGGTTGGAAGTGCGATACCACCAAGTGCCGCAAACTCGAAGATCTGCCGGAAAATGCCCGCAAGTACCTGAACCGCATGGCGGAACTCGTGGGTGTGAAGATCGGTATGATTTCGATCGGTGCAAAGCGCGACCAGAGCATCATCGTAGATCTGGACTAAAATCTAAAAGAAGGAGAAGGTTATGGACAACAACGATGTATGCAGCCTTTTGAAAGGCGTGGATCTCTTTTCTGAATTGACAGAAGAACAACTTGGCTTGCTTGCCAACTTGGTTGTTGTCCAGGACTTCAACCGCGATGAAACGGTGGTGCTCGAAGGCGACTGCTCGATGAAGGCCTTGTACTTGATTGCATCGGGAACGGTGCAGGTGTACATGACCGGCGTCGATGGTCGCGAAACCATCCTCAGTTTCTTGGAACGCGGTGACTTCTTTGGTGAAATGTCGCTCATCGACGGCGAACCGAGGTCTGCCTCGGTTCGTACCGTGACCGATGCTCAGTTGATGATTATTCATCGCGAGCCGTTCCTTTCCTTGATTCGAAAGACACCTGAAATTGCAATGTGTCTTTTGTCTGAAATGTGCAAGAGACTGCGCAAGGCAAACAAGCAGATTGGTTCCCTTTCTACCATGTCTGTGAGCGGTCGCGTTGCCGGTACTCTCCTGAACTTGATGGAAGAACGCGGTATGCGTATTCATACCGACAACGGTCAGATGGTCACGGTGATTCACAACCGCCCGACCCAGCAGCAGTTGGCCGATATGTCGGGCACCACTCGCGAAACGGTGAGCCGCATTTGTTCGATGCTGGTTAAGGCAAACGCAATTGCCATGACCGGCAAGGACATTGTGATTTTTGACGAGACTGCTTTGCAGGAAAAAGCTACTAAAGGGTAGCGACGACACTTGATTATGGATAAAGTAAAGAATTTCTTGAATAAATTGCTCGCGTGGGCCAAGAAAGCTCCGGTAGTGAAGGCGATCGGCATTTGGATTGTGCTTTTGATTGTGCTCGCCTTTGCGGTTGATAAGTTGCTTATGCCGATTTTCTCGGGTCATTTTGCCTCAACGGGTGAAGTCCCGAATTTGGAAGGCTTGAGCGAAGAAGCTGCCCAAAAAGCTCTGGAAGACGCCGGATTCAAGTACGAATGGCTTGAAGAAGGCCGCTACAGCGCACAGATTCCTGCCGGCATGGTGCTTGTGCAGATGCCTGCCGCCGGACGTACCGCAAAACTCGGGCGTACGGTCAAGCTCACGAGAAGCTTGGGCCTTCGCGAAGTGGAAATTCCCGATTTGCGCGGCAAAAGCCAGAAGCAAGCCTCTATTTCGCTTGCTCGCGCAGGCCTTGTCCAGGGTGCGATTGTGAAGGGCGCTCACCAAAGCATTCCGCGCGGCGTCGTGATTCGCACGATTCCGGTGGCTGGCGAAAAAGTTCGCATTGGCGACACGGTGAAGGTCGTGATTTCTGCTGGCGCTACCCAGGGTAAAACTGCTCTTCCGGATTTTAGCGGTGAACTTATTGACAACGTTTACATCAAGATGGAAACGCTTGGCTTTAAAGTTGGAAAGATCAAACGCAAAAAAGACGAAGAAGGCCGTCAGCCTGGAACGGTGATTGAAACTTCGCCGAAGCATGGCGATTACTTGCCGCCCGATTCCAAGGTTAACTTCGTGATTGCGGATTAAAAAGTTCATGAGGGCTTTGCTACTTTCACTTTCTCTGATAGCGACTCTTTTTACGATGTCGCTTTCGCTCGGAGCGTGTGCTTCGTCGAAAAAGAGTAGTGCCCTGACTGCTGCTGATTCTGCTGCGATTGCTGCTGCAGTTAATGCAAAATTGGATTCTATCAAATTTGCCGAAGAACAAGCTTATGCGCCGAATGTAGATGCGGCGCACGAGTCGTTCATTCGCGCCCAGGAAATGGAACTTCGCGGCGAGAAGGCTTTGGCAAATGTGTTCTGGCAACATGCGGCTGAATCGGACCCCAAGAGCCGTTATCTCGCATTCAAGCTTGCTGAAATCATGATGTCGCAGGGCTCTGATTCGCTCGCCCTGTTGCAGGCTCAGCGTGCCCAAACGTTGAAAGGTCGCGCTACAGCTTCTCAACTTGGTATTCTTGCACACCTGTACGTGAAGGATGGCCGTGCCGATTCTGCCCGCAAGTATTTTAATGCGGCGCTGGATTCTTCGCGCTACCAGGACATGACGCTTTTGTACGATTATAGCTTGTTCCTAGAAGCCATTCAGGATGCTAAGGAGCTAGTTCGTGTGTATGATTTGTTGCTGCCGCAGGTGAATTTCATGCCGACACTTTTCCAGCGTCAGCTTAAATTGCTGTTGGATTTGGGTAGGGATTCTGCTGTCGTGGAACTTTTTGAAAAAGGGCACGAGGCCACGGGCGACAAGAAAATGCTTTTGCAAATGGTGCAAGGGCTTGTGTTCCAGAAGCGCTTGAAAGAAGTTCAGGCTGTTGTAGATACGCTTACGGAATCGACGCAAGAAGATGAATCTATGGTGGTGCTCTTGATGAGTGCCTTGGCCGAAAACAACAAACGCGATTCGGCCTATGCAATGCTCAAGAAAAAGTATTTGATTGACATGGTGCGTACACCGCTGTTGGCGAGTTTCTTGGGCCAGTACGAAAACGTGTATGGCGATGTGGATAGCGCGAAAGTGCATTTGAAATATGCCGCAGAAAATATGGGCGACCAGCGCGTTTATGTGACGAGTGCATACCACACGCTTTCGGCGATTGCCTTTAAAGAAAAGAAGACTAAAGACGCAGTTCGCTATGCCGAAAAGGCGGATTCTGCCGCGATGGGTGGCGATAAGGCGTCGCTTGCATTGACTTATGGCACAGCTGGAATGTACAATAAAGCCTATAAGATGCTTGACTCGCTGATTGCCGTGTGGGACAAGTGGACTCCGATGGAAGGAATTGCGGATTCTGCTTCGATGGCCCGCATGAAGATGGATGTTGAGCGTAACAGGCGCCAGTTCCGTAATGTGTATGCCCGCCTTTTGAGTGCCGAAGCCCAGGACATTTTGCAGAAGGATATCGGGGATTCTGTAAGAATCAAGAATGCGATGGGTTTGCGTGAACGTGCCGATGGCTTGTACAAGGATCTTGCTTCGAAGGATTCTTCGGATTTGCAGGTCCGCGTGGTGCGTGCCATGAACTTGGAACGCATGGAGCGTTATGACGAAGCGTTTGCCATTTTCGAATATGTGCTTCGCTTTGTGAATCCCTCCATTGACCGCGCCGAAGTGTTGAATTATTACGGTTACACACTGATTGACTTGAATCGCAGCCCTGAAGAGCTTGACAAGGGAATCGGTATGGTCGACCAAGCTTTGTTAATGGAAGAAAAGAAGGGCGAACTCTCTGAAGCGTATTTGGATTCAAGGGCCTGGGGATTTTACCGCAAGGGAAAGTTTGAAGATGCCCTGACGGTGATGAAGCTTATCAAGAGCCCGCATTTTGATGATGACTATGTCTACTGGGAACATATGGCTGCCATTTATGAAGCGCTTGGCATGAAGAATGAAACCAAGGCCGCTTACAAGAAATTGAAAAAATTGCAGCCGCATCACCCTGCCGTAAAGAAATATTACAGCGGGAAAAAATAGAAAGGATTTTGCGTTAGCAAAATCGAATCCGTGTGGCAATAAATGCGCTTGTTTTTTTTGAAACTATTAGTCTTGATTGCGTTGTGCGTTCTTGCCGGATGCGCGGGTAAAAAGCCTGTGGTGGAGCCTGCCGCTGCGGTCGATAGCGCTCAAGAGGCTCCGCGTGATAGCCTGCGCGCCAAGTTCTTGCTGACGATTTATGAAGAAGGAAAAACGCAGGAACTGGACGCCGTCATTTTCTCGGTGCCGGGCAAGCGTTACCGTATGGAACTCACGGGCCCGCTGGGAATTGGGGTGGCTTCGCTCTTGTGGAAAGAAGAAGGCTGGCAGATGACTTTCCCGACCGAAAAGCTTTACATGAAGGGTGTGGGCTACATGGTCGGACTCTTGAACAGTGATGCTATCCCAATGGTGCATATTCACCAGGTGGCAGACATTTTTGACGGACGCTTGTTGCCCGAAGGCTACGAAGAAGTCGAACCGCCCGAAGATTCGACACGCATGGAAGGCGTGATTTATGCTCGCGAAAAGATAGGGCGCCTTTTCCGATTTGCCAAAGAGGGTGACCACGTCGCTTGGCTTTCTCGCATGGGCCGCGGCGGCAAGACCGAAACCATTCATTTTAATGATTTCAAGCAATTCGAGGGTGTAGATACTCCGTCGAGAATTGAGTTTGATTTGGATGGCGAAAAATTCCTGGAAATCAAGATCAAGAAGATTGCCCGAAACAAATCGTTCAGCTCGGGAACCTGGCGATTGAACATTCCCAAGAGCTTCAAGCGCGTCGGGGAATAATTTTTGTAAATTATGGTTATGAAGTTGAATGCTAAGATTTTTGCATTGGTTTTTGGGCTATTCTCTTTAGCGACGACATTTGCGGCAGATACGCTGCAGGTGTTTGCCATTCGTGTGGAATTTGCCGAAGAAAAAACAGATAACAGCCTGACGACGGGAACGGGGCTTTTTGATTCTGACAAGACGAAAAAAGATGCTTATAGTTTAGACCCTGTGGGTGTGCGTAACAGTGTGCCTTACTGGAGAAAGCATTTTGAATTTGCCAATGCCTACTTTAACAAGGCGAGTAACGGCAATGTGGTGATCGATGCGCACTTTTATCCGAAGGAATCGAGTGCCTACAAGCTGAAAAAGCAGATTATCGATTATAACCGCACAAGCAAGATGAAGGGCGAAAAGACGGCGGAATTCGACGATGCCCGCAGTCGCGACTACTTGCAGTTTATTTATGACGCCGTAATGGCGGCGCACGAATCGGGCGATTCTCCGTTCAAGGAACCGCTTTCGAAGAATCCGAATACAAAACGAGCCTACATGATTATTCATGCGGGCGCAAGCCGCTTGGTTGATGGCGGTAGCATGGGAACGCGCGGCGCCGATACGCCGGGCGACTTTATGGATGTGTACATTGACAAGTCTGCCTGGCAGTACTTGCCGGATTCGATTAAGAATGTGGCGCTCCGTAAGGAGGGCAAGAAGGCGAATGGCAAAGAGGATTCGCTGGTGGCCGAAGCCCTGCTGTTGAAGGATGCTGCCATCGATACGCTGAAATCGATTATGGTCACGAGCGAAACCGCGTCGCAAGACGGCCTGAATTGGGGCGTGAATGGAATTATTGTGAACCAGATCGCGCGTGAACTGGGGCTCCCGAATACATACGATGTGGTGAAGGGCATTAGCCGCTTGGGCTATTACGATGTGATGGACTTTGCTGGCTACAACGCGGGCAATGGATTCTTGCCTTCGTTGCCGGCGGCGTGGGAACGTGCTTACATGGGTTGGACTCCGGTAAAAGAAGTGCGCCCGGTGGCAGGCAAGCCTGTGACGGTCGAAATTTCGGCTGCGGGCACCGGCAAGGGAACCGAGATTGTGAAGGTTCCGCTTTCTGCAAGTGAATACCTGCTGATTGAAAACCGTCAGCGCAGTTGGAATAAAGAGGGCGAAGTCAGCGTGTCGCTGAGCGCTGCAGGTGAAAGTACCGATACGACAATCAAGACCGTGCCTGTAGATAGCTTGCATTTGGTTTTTGAAGATAGCGTGGATTGTGCGAAAAAGTGCAAGGCCAACAATAAAAAGGCGAAGGGTGTTATCGTTGATATTGACAGCTACGATGCGGGCCTCCCGGCAAGCGGTATTGTGGTGTGGCGCGTAAATGATTGGTACTTGCGTGAAACCTTGGAATACGGCATTGCAAACTTCTGGGGTGGCGACACTTTGCGCGACCACCAGTTCGGTATTGCGATGGTGGAAGCTGATGGCATTTTAAGCATTGGCAAGACGTTCAAGAATGCCCTTGGCGAAGATACTTATGACTACGGATCGGGTACGGACTTGTTGCCGCACTTGCGCAAGCCGAACAAGGATTCCAAGCAAAAGTTTGATACGGTCAAGACGATTGGTTCTACCGGTTATGCTAACACCATGACGACCCAGGGGGGCTATACTGGAATCAAAATTGCGGTGAATGTGCCGAAGGGTGCCCGTACGGAAAAGACCTCTAATTCGTTCATGGGCGATAGCGTGGTGAACTTTGGCGCGCAAAAGATTAGCGTGACTATTAGCATTGATGACGGAAGCATCGATGGTGCTGAATTCCCGCGTAACATTGGCCTTGCCTCTGCTGTGCGTGGCGCTGTGTTTGTTGATAATCCTGAAAGCGATGGTGAAAAACTCATTGTTGCTGGTGCCATGGATGGTACTCTCCAAGTGTTCAATGCAATGGGCGATACCTTGTTCCCGGCAGATACCGCAATTATGCAAAAGACATTGAGCCGCGACAATGCCGAACGTGAAGTTCCGCTGTACCGCGTGGGCGCAAGCTATGGCCCGCTGGTGGGCATGGCAAGCGATGGCAAGGATGTTTACAGCCTGCATACGAGTAAATTCGTGAAAACGAGCTTTGTAGGGGGGCTCCCGACGCAAGAAGCAATTGCGATTGATTCTGCTTTGACAGGACCCGTTATTGTTGACGGAAACATTTACTATGCAACGGTAAAAGGCTCCTTTGTCTATAAGGCAAAAGAAGGCAAGGTGACCGCTCTCGGCAACGAAGGCGCCGGCAACCACACTGGTATTACCGACATGGCGTATTGTGGCACCGAAGATGGTAAGCCTGCTTTTGCTTATTATGTGACTTCGGAAGGCTCTGCATATTTGCATGGTGTCGAAGTGAAATTGAATGGCCGGGGCGATGAGAAATATCGCCTTGCTTGTACCGATTTGAATCGTGATGGCAAAGAAGAAGTGATTGCGGTTGGTAGTCGCGGAACGGTTGTGGTTTCGACTGCAGCAAATGAAAAAACGGACTTGAAATGGACCAAGAACTACAAGCGCGGCTCTGCAGGTACGAGTGGTTTGAAGCATGAAACCTCTGGCATTGCTATTGGTGACATCAACGGCGACGGCTATCCTGAAATCGTGTTCCTGGGCGATAACTTGGTGTACGCTCTCGACCGTTCAGGCCTTCCGATTGCGGGGTTCCCGGTAAAGATTAGCCGCGGAGCACCTGTTTATGGATTCTTTAGCGACCCGATTCTTGTAGATGTGACGGGCGACGATACGCCTGAAATTCTGGTGCCGAGTAGCGATGGCTTGGTGTATGCGTTTACTGGCAAGGGCAAGCAGGTGACGGACGGATTCCCGATTGCTGCTGGCAGCTATGAAGACATGGATTCTACAAAGGTTGTTCAGCCGATGAGCATCTTTGTGGCAAACGCTGTGTCTGATAAGAAGTCAGCGGGTCCGGAACTTTATGCGCTGCATCGCAATAACCTGACGGCTTTCCGCCTGCGCAAGGCCTCTAGCGATGCTACAGAATCGGATGCCGCGTGGACGCTTCCGGCCGGTGGTAACGAACGTACGGGCTACTTTGATGCTTCTAAGCTTTCCGATGTAAAGAAGGTCTCTGCGAAGGATGAAATTTCTGAATTCTTCATGTTCCCGAATCCGGTTCGCGGCGGCAAGGCGAAGGCTCGCTTTGAAATCGGTGCGGCAGCAAAGAATGCAACGCTTGAACTCTATGATATTACCGGACTTTGCGTGTTCAAGGCAAAAATGAGCGATGCAAAGCAGGGCCGCAACCAGTTTGAAAACCTTGATTTGAATGACCTTGGTTCTGACGTTTATACTGCTCGACTCAAGGTAAAGTTTGAAAGCGGCAAGACCAAGCAGAAACTCTACCGCATAGGAGTGGTAAAATGACACGAAGAATCGCCACATTATTGGTCGGCATGACGGTCGCTTTCCTAGCCGCTTGCACAGCGGATGGGGAATCTACGGAGTTGGTGCCGGTATACCATGGTGATGACGATTCTGGTAACGGGAAAAGTTCTAGCGGTAAAGCGGGTTCTAGCTCTTCGGCGGAATCTTCAGAGTTGGCAGAGCTTTCGGACTATTTAGAGATGGTAAGGGTGCCGGCGGTTTCCTTTACTCGCGGTACGGTAGACTATAAGATTAGTGCGTTTTCTGTTGGCAAGACCGAGGTGACGCAAGGTCTTTACCGCAAAATCATGGGCTCTATTTCTAAAGACGATGAGCTGGGTGATGACTATCCGGTTTTCAATGTAAGCTGGTACGATGCAGCCCTTTTTTGCAATGCGCTGGCTAAAAGAGTCGGGTTTGATACGGCGTACGTTTACAAGTCGGTCAACTCTGGCGGTGAGCTAGAGGATTTGTCTGTAAATTACGCTGTTGAAACGGTGCGACTCCCGACGGAAATGGAATGGGAAATTGCTGCCCGTGCAGGTACTTTAACTACCTATTACTGGGATACCGATGTCGCCTCGAACTATGCGTATTATGCACAAAATAAAGGACCGGTGGCGGTTGCCGGATACACTCCGAATGCCCTTGGCCTTTACGATGTGGCGGGTAATGTCGCTGAATGGGTGAACGATTGGTACGGTTCTTATCCGACGGTTTCACAAACGAACTATACGGGCCCGGATGAGGGTACGTACAAGGGAATTCGTGGCGGTGGATGGTCCGATAAGGCTCCCGCTTTAGCTTCTGCTGAACGTGAAAAGAAAAATCCCAAGTACCAGAGTCAGACGGTTGGCTTCAGAATAGTTTATTCTACCGGTTTTTAAAGAATTCCTGGGGCTATAAGCCTGACGTTTGAAACCTATTTACTACATTGTGAACCATGAAGAGATTTAAATCCGTGGTTTCCCCTGTTGCAAGAATGGCTATGCCGTTGCTTGCTGCTTTTGCCTTGATGGCATGTGAAGAAGAAAAGTCCGAGCCGCTGCCGGATTTGCCTGCGATTGAAATCCCGAAGGATGTGCCTGGGCTTTATTCCGGTAGCTTGCCCTGCGACGACTGTACAAGCCGCATGGTGCGCATGACGCTTGGCGAAGACAATTCCGTCGAGGCAATTCAGCTGGTATTGAAAGACACGATGGTGACAGATTCCCTGAGGGGTACTTATACCGTAACGGATAGCACCATCAAGGTGACTCTTGAGGGCGATAAAGGCCACTGGAATTTTAAGCGTGCCAAGTTTGGCAATTTGCATTATATGACTGCCGCTGGTACCGTGTACGAAGACAAAGACGGTATGAAGGCAGAAATGATTCGCATTTTTAAAGTCAAGCCAAAGACAATTTCAAAGGATTCTGCAAAAGATACCGCAAAGGGTACTTCTACAGATACCGTAAAGAAGGAAAATCAGGCCAAGGAGTAATATGCAGTGTACCGCGTTAGTGATTGACGATGAACCGCTTGCCCGCAAGCGTATGATTTCGCTTTTGGAACCCTATTCTTCTGAAATTGAAATCTTGGGCGAAGCAGGCTCTGGAGCGCAGGCCGTCAAGATGATTCACGAGATGATTCCTGACGTGGTTTTTCTGGATATCCAGATGCCCGACATGGATGCATTCGAAGTGCTGCATTCCTTGCAGGGCGACGATGTGCCGCTGGTGATTTTCACGACCGCCTTTGACAACTTTGCGCTCAAGGCGTTCGAAGAAAATACGGTGGATTATCTTTTGAAGCCGGTGGCCCCCGAACGTTTGGCTGCCGCTATTGAAAAATTGCGTAAGGCGATTCCGCAGGTGGACGACACGACGATTCCTTCTGACTTGAACTGGGAAAAGCTGCGCAACCTTGTGGACATGAGTGGCCTGTACTTGCAACGTTTGCAGGTGAAAGTGGGCGACCGCATTGTATTTGTGAATATTGACGAAGTGATTCGTTTTCACAGCGAAGAAAAGTATACCACCGTCTATACCGTGAATGGACAGTATGTGATTGATACGCCGCTGGTGGAACTCGAAAAGAAGCTTGACCCGAAGCATTTTACCCGCGTGCATCGTTCCCACATTGTGGCTATTGACTACATTGCCGAATGCCGTAAGGGCGACGCTGGCCGCATGGTGATGGTGCTGCGCGACAAGGCTGCGACCCAGCTGGTGGTGAGCCGTTCGCTCGTCAAGAAGATTAGAACGCTGTAGGCATTGCTTTCTAAAAACGAATTGTCGAAAGACAATTCATGTGGAAGGAGGGTATCATGAAGAAAATGATCGTGGCAAAAGCGATGTGCTTTGCCGTATCTGCATGCTTTTGGCTTGCGGGCTGCGGTTCGGATGGCAGTTCCAAGGATCCTGTTAAGGAAGAGTCTTCAGAACAGTCCGATGCTCCTGAAGAAGAGGGGCAGGAGCCTAGCGGCGAAGAAGGTCGCGGCGGAAATTCGGAGTCCGGAGTCAAGGTCAATCCGAATGACGAGAAGGATGTCATTAAGTCGACCCTCATGGAGACGGAGGATTTTTCGATTGATACCATACGCGATTCGTACCGGGGAACCTATAGCTACTACCTCCGCACGGGAAATGTCGTGTGGTCGCTCCAGAAGGTTTCGGCGGGATCTGCTGATATAGAGAGCGTGTGTTATGACGGACAGAATGGCAACTGCGATGATTACGGTCGCCTGTTTTCGGCGAGTGTGAAGCCTGCCCATGCCGTATGCCCTGACGGGCTGAATCAGGCTTCTTCGAAGGACTGGAAAATTCTGGAGGCCTACCGCTCCAAACATCGCGAAATAGACAAGCTCCTGAATCTTGCGTATGGCGGCTATTGTCTGCAGCTCGGGGATTCGCTTGCCTGTTCCGGTATCGATACCACGGCAAACTACATGACCTCGGATGGAAAAGTCTATTCGATCAAGAAGGGTGACTTGGTGGCCAAAATGGGTGCCGCTAGCGAAAACGGCTACTACAATGTCCGTTGCGTGACATACCCGACTTTTGTGAAGTCACTCAAGGACCTGCCTGCTTGCGACCCGTCCTTGAAAAATCCGCCGGAACGGATTTACGTGTTCGACGAAAGGGAAAATTACCGCTGCTATGCAGACGAAAAGTCTTGGTTTCCGGATTTTACTGAAACCTGCACAGAAAAGAATAAGACGCTTGTCTTTGACAATACGATGATGGTTTGCGAGGACGGCCTTTGGCAACTTGCGGACATAAGCTATTCCCCTGAAGAATGCAACTCCAAGAACAACGGGAAAATCCTCGTGTTCAACGGAGAAAAGTATGCCTGCAACGGTTCCAGATGGCGCGAGTTCACGGATCTCGAAGATTCACTGGGAATTTGCAATAGCCGTAAAGAAGGTATGTTCGACACCTTGTACACGGGGAGCAAGATTAGGCTGTATTACTGCAATGGCGTTAAATGGGATGATGCATCCATTGAAACCTATAAGGGCGCTTGCAAAGACAGCTCTTCTAAATTCATGAACGACACAATCGATTTCAAGAACGTGCTCTACGTTTGCCGCGGAAACGGCTGGAAGGAATATTCCGATATCGAAAAACAGTTCGGCGTCTGCATTCCACAAAAGCTTTTCATGTTCGAAAACGGAAGCTACGATGTAGACAACTACAAAACGGAATACCTGTGCGATACGACTGGCTGGAAAAAGTTCGGACCCAATGATATTTTTGGTGAATGCGATTCGACGGAGGTCGGGACGGTTACCATCTATCGTGATAAACATTATAGATGTACTCAATATGGGGACTGGATTCATCATGGAGGGATAAATACCAGTATTCCTCGTGACAGTATGCATCTTTGCAGCGAGCAAAACAATACGCGGATTATTTCTGGAAATTATGAGAAGGTTTCTATATGCAGGCAGTATAGTAACGATTCCACTAAGTATGGCGTTGTCACTACGGAGTTCCCCAAGTGCGACAAGTCCAATGAGGGCGAAGAATACATACACGATTCGGGTTCCTGGACTATAAAGGCTTACTGCGGCGGTAACGGCTACTGGCACAATTACTATGATGATTTGAAAAAATGTACGACGGCGAACTATGGCGAACTTGCGGAGTCGAAGGAATTCGGTGCGGTAGGCTGCGATGATGATGGCTGGCGCCCTGTAATCGATTCAGAAAAGAAATATGGCCTTTGCAATGACAACAATGCCGATGAAATAAAGAAGGACGGAAAGAAGCAGGTTATTTGTCACATGGGCGCGTGGAGCGGATACAAGGACAAGAGCGCGTATCGCGTGAACGGTTCTAAAGGGGAGGGTAAATAATGAAGACGTTTTCTGATTGTCTGATGAAAAAATCCGCCGCCTTTTTGTGCATGGCGCTGGTTGCCGTATTTTACGCTTGCGGCGATGACTCGAGTTCTTCGCAGGAACCTAACGAAGGCGACGTTGTTGCCGAAAGCAGCAGTAGCGGCAAGAAGGGCTCTTCTAGCAGCGTCGAACCGATTGTCGATATTAAGGAAGGCTCGGTTGTCGACGCAGACTCGATCGATTTGAGCGAATTTGTGCCGGAAGGCACTGTTGTCGACACGCGAACCAGAAAGTCTTACGACCTTCTGGTTTCGGGAATTACGGTCTGGGTGAATGAGAATCTGGATTACAAGACAACACGCCCGATGAGTACTTGCTACGATTATGCGGATTCCCTGTGCGTCAAGTACGGCAGGCTCTATACCTATGTAGAAAAAGACATTTGCCCTGACGGATTTGAGTTACCCAATGTAGAAGACTTTAAGCTTCTGGTAGAATCCGAGGATGGCTACAATGCTCAATATGCCGGAAGCTGCAAGACGCAAAAAGACAAGCCGATGGCATGCACGGGAGCCAATGATACGGCGTTCTATGCGGTTCAAGGCGATAGCATCGTGGCAATTTCAAAGAAAGGGGGCGTGAGGGCTTTTGAAAACGATGGGCGATTTGTCAGCGTTCGCTGTGTCAAGGAGAAGACTATTGTCGAGAAAAATAAGGAACTGCCCAAGTGCACGGACGCCTATAAAGGTCGCACGGTCTTTGTGATTGAAAAAGATTCCGCCTATACTTGCAAGAATTCCGAGTGGGAATACGCAAAGGAATACTCTGTCTGTAACGATGGCGAAAAGTATGTCTATACCAATAAGAAGAAAGACATCTTGTACGCATGTACCGATGGCATGTGGCATGTTGCCGCCCTCGAAGACATCGACAAGCCCTGCGTCGATGAAATCCGCCATAAGAACGTCGTCTTTAACGGTGTTCGCTATGCCTGCTCCAGGACAGGTTGGGTGGAACTCGAATACCCCGCATCGGAACTTGGCGAATGCTATTCCGATATTTTTGGAATGGCAACCAAGAGTGAATCGAATAGGACCTATATATGCAAAAATACGGGCCGCTGGGAATTTGCGGGGCCGTATGACCTTTATGGTGGATGCTCGCGCAAGTTCCATGGACAGGTCGTGACGATTGATTCTGTCGATTATTTCTGTTCGATAAAGGAACTTGTGTACGAGGAGAAATATTATTGGCAATCGAATAAGGGGAACGTGAATGAGGAACATGGCTTTTGCACCGATGACCGCATTCAGGAACGTGTTGTTTATGCCGATTCCTTCTATTATTGCACCTACCATAACGAATGGCAAGTCGCGACCAAAAACGAGTCCTATCTGCCACTCTGCAATTCTTCGAGGTGGGATACCACCTATAACGTAGGAAATAACGAATACTGGTGCAGCAGCCGTAATAAGGACTGGCAACTTGTGAAACATTGGCTCTTTGACGGTCAAAAGGATTCGATTGGCTGCAAGCCGGATAATTATGGCAAGATTTACACTTTGAAAGATGTCGAGTACATTTGCGCCTTGAGCGATAATGTGTTCGAATTCAGAAAGCTGAATAAATTTGAATCGAGATTTGGTGTTTGCAAATTGGATACGCTGTATATGATTGCCGAAGATGATACTTCTTACACTTGTAACGATGGCGTATGGAGCAACCGAAAGCTCGGTGTTTGTGAGGCCGAATATGGTACATGTGCGAGAGAAAATGACCGTGTAGAAGTCTTTGGCGATTCCGCCTGTATCTGTGATGCTGGCAGTTGGGAAAAGCGCGAATTGAAAATTGTCGAGAAGAAGTTTGAAATTTGTACAAGGACGCATAACTATGTCATATTCTATGGCGATGACCGGTATTCATGTACAAATGGAGTTATCAGCTCGCGTGAGATTGTCTCTACCGATTATAGGACGCTATTCGGTGAATGCAAGGACAGCCTTCAGGGAAAAGACTCGGTTCACTATGGTGTAAAGTTTGTTTGTGATACCAATGTGGTGGGTAGAATCAATTACGATTGGTACCGCTACCAAGAAGTAGATTCGCTGGCGGGCTCACACTGCAACGCAAAAATTGTAGACAAGAATGTTCAGACAAAGGATGGCGCGCATTATAAGTGCACCTTGAATAGTTCCAAGAAAAAGTATGAATGGGTGATGCAGAAGGTTTCGGAGTACATGAGCGAATGTAACGAAGCCAACAAGGGAATTGTCGAAAGTAACGGTGCCACCAGAAGTGTTTGCCTGGGGGATCGTTGGGCTCCTGCTGATACGTTCCATGTGACTGATAAACGTGACGGCAAGGAATATGCGGCGATTACGATTGGCGGCGTTACCTGGATGGCAGAACCGCTCTCGTATGTGCCGGAAGGAAAACCCGTGTATGTAGACCACTCCTTAAATACTGTCTCGGAATTGGCCAGTGGCGAAGTGGCTTATTATTCCTGGTCGGTTGCGCTGGGGCTTGACAAGAAATACGATACGACTTCAATCGAGAATATTATTAACGAAAATACGGTTGTCCAAGGCGTCTGTATGGATGGCTGGCATGTTCCCAAGGTTGAAGAAGTCGATAAGCTTTTCTACGAGATTTCGAAAGGCTTTACAGGTTATAGCCAGTGCTTTGATGATGATGATATGGTCGGCATCCATTTTGAAAATCGCAAGTATGTGAGCATGCATCGTAATTCCGAAACAGGCGTGGAGTCTGTTGCGGAAATCCTCAGTGCCACTGAAGAAATGATGTGGACGGCTTCTGAAAGTTACAATCGGTTTGACAAGATAAAAATGGCGAAAAGAACGGGTGTTTCCGGAACGACAAAATTCCAAACCGATGTGTATAAATACACGTTGGCGCCGGTTCGCTGTGTTAAGGATAGCGAATGACGCAGTAATTTTCTAAATTACTGCTGAATTTCTTGTCTTTAACGTTGAATTTTATGGAAAAAGATAAACAGCCGATTTCGTGGAAAAAGTTTGCGAAGGGCCTGCTCCGGGAAATCATTGTTCCGGTGGCTCTTGCTTTAATTGTGATTCAGTATGTGATTCAGGCTTTCCAGATTCCGAGTGGATCGATGGAAGATACTTTGCATACGGGTGACTTTTTGCTGGGCCTCAAGTTTACTTATGGTTCGCCGATTCCGTTTAGCAACCAGAAGTTCCCTGGCTACGCTTACCCTGCCAAGGGTGATGTGGTGATTTTCCGTTACCCGGGCGAGCCGGAATATCCTGATGGCAACCCAGAGCGTTATACCCACTTATTCAATGCGCTCATGTTCGGAAACCTTTATTGGGACCATGAGCCGCAGGCTGGTCAGCCGCACTTGATTCATTACGCCGATGGTCCGAAGGACTACATTAAGCGTTGTGTCGCGGTGAGTGGCGATACGGTGGCTGTCCATAAGGGTCGCCTTTTCGTGAACGGTGTGCTGCAAGATACTTTGCCTGGTCGCGGCAAGTATACGGCGATGGCACGTACTTATTCGCCGCGTGATGAACGCGATGCGTTTGTGGTGCCGTCTGTGGGTGATACGTTTACCATTGATTCGATGCCGCTTGAAAAATTGTGGTGGCTGCGTTCCTTGGTGGCGCAAGAAAATCCGGATGAAGCGGTGGAACTTGATATTTCGCTGTGGAAGGATTCTGTCGAAATCAACAACTACGATTTTGAAAACTTTAAGCTCCCGGTTGAAAATGACCGTGGCCTTGCGCTGAATGAATTCTTTGCTAGAAACCGCACGCTGATTCAGCAGCGCTTGACCCAGGGTGACACCCTTTCGGGCGTGATGTCGTTTGCGTACTTCAAGGAACTTTCTCGCATGGCCTATTTGCCCATGATCGATCCGAAGATTCAGGGTGGATTTACGCGCCCGGTGAGCTATATGGCTTTTGAAGGCTCTCTGTTGCGTGACCTCGAAGGCAACGTGGCTTTGTTGAACCAGGCCGAAGAAGATAATGCTGGCACTGTAGAACTTGTTGATGTGGATGCTCCGCAAGATGGTGCCAAGACGGTGGAGGGTGTTGCCGGCGATACGCTTGATGCTCCTGCAAAATCGAAGTATGAAATTCGTCGCAAGTTGCTCGTAGGTGGCAAGCCGATTGATACCTATGTGGTTAAGACTCCGCAGTTCTTTATGATGGGCGACAACCGCGATAATTCTGCCGATAGCCGTTACTGGGGCTTTGTGTCGCTCAGAAATATTCGCGCCAAGGCCTTCGTGATTTACTTCTCGTTCGAAAACGATGATGAAGCATTTGCCTTGAAGAATCCGTTTACTTGGTGGCGCTTGCCATTCCGCATTCGTTGGGGTCGTCTCGGCAAGATTATCCAGCTGATTGACTAATGCATTCGTTGTTAAAAAAATATGGTGCCGCCTTGGCGGCTTTGTGTGCGGCAGGGCTCTTGTCGTGTGCAACGCAGGTGGCGCCTACGGGTGGCCCCGAAGATAAGCTTCCGCCGCGCGTGGCGGGCGTTTACCCGGCTCCGAATACGACGAATCATCCGAACGAGCTTATGATTAAGCTCGAATTCGATGAATGGATTAACGCATCGATTCCGCGCAGTGCTGTTTCTATTTCGCCGCCGATCGATAAAAAGTTGCGCTTTGAAGTAAGCGGCAAGAGCTTGGTACTTTCGTCGCGGGCGGTTTTAGATACCGGTACGACTTACACGGTGACATTTGCGGGCGGAATCAAGGACTTGCATGGCAACGCTTTGGCGAAACCTTTCCATGTGGTGTTCTCGACGGGTGCAATTATCGATTCGCTGACTCTTTCGGGTCGCGTGCTTGTGGACCAAGCGATGGCCCGCAAAAAGGAATATCCGAGTATCGGACTTTTCCTGATGGGCGAAGAACGTAATTCCAAACACTATCTGGACAAGTACCGCGACACGACAACGAAGGAATTGAGTAAGGATCCGATGCTGTTGAAGGAACCGCCGCTGTATGTGACGCGTGCCGACAGTGCGGGCCATTTTACGTTGACAGGTCTTAAGGCGGGCCATTACCGCGTGGTCGCTTTTATGGACGGCAACGGTAACCAGAAAATTGAGCTTTCGACAGAACAGGTGGGCATTTGGACTGGTGACCTGGAATTGACCGCCGAAACGAAGGATACGTTGTGGCTTGCCATTGCCGATATGGACACAACCAAGTTGGAACTATCTTCGGTGTCGCAGCCGTTTGCCAATGTGCTCGAAGCGACTTTTACGCGCAATGTGTATTTTGATTCTGCGTTTACCGATACATCGAATTGCTACTTGGAATCGCCGGAAAAGAAGAAACTTTATCCGAAACTGGTGTACTTGAGTGCAAGCACCAACAAACCGCAGTTCTATTTTGATCCGGCGCCCAAGAAAGAAGTGCTGTACAAGTTCATTTGCTCTGCTGCGAAGGATTCCATGTTCCGCACGCTCGACACGTTGCGTAACGAAGTGGAATGGGAATGGAACAAGATGGAAGGCGATACGCTTCCGCCCAAGGTGGCTGGCGTGAAGTCGAATTCCAAGGCCAAGGCGCTTTTCCCGGATGATTCGCTGGTGGTGTACTTTAACAAGCCGAAACTCGATTCTTTGCAGCAGACGTTCTACATTGCAATTAACAAGGATACGACTCAGGTTCAAGTAAAGCAAATTGACCCAGTGCGCTTTGCGGTTGAAAATCCTGAGCCGTGGGGTACCGACATTGCTGTGAATTTCTTGATGGGCTTCATGGATACAACGCTCGCTGCCGCCGATAGCAATGGTAAGCGCGATACAGTTGTAGAACTTAAGTACCAGAAGATGCAGAAGTTTGAAACGGTCAGCAAACTGAAACTTGCTAAACTGCGTGGTAAAATTCCGGGAGCAACTCCCAAGACCATGGTGCGTTTGCTTTCGGCTGAAACCAAGAACTATTACTTTGAAAATTGCAAACCCGATGGAAGCTTCAGTTTTGACGGCCTGGTAGAAGGCGCATACCTGATGGATTACTATGTGCCCGAAGAAGGCAAGAAGTTGCCGGATGGTGGCTCGGTAGACCCGTTCCGTTACGGTTCTCAGTGGCGGGCTATTAACGATACGCTTAAAGTCAAGAATGGCGAGAATGTGCTGGATAGCTTGGCTGGCGTGGTGCCGGGATTGTAGAATTTGATGAAAGTTTGAATGAGGAATCAAATGGAAATGAAATCTTTCGTTGCGATTGACCTTGAAACGACTGGCCTTGATTTTGAAAAGGACGAAATCATCGAAGTGGCGCTGGTGCGCTTTGAAAACGGTGTGCAGGGCGAATCGGTCGATTACTTGGTAAAGCCTACGAATGCAACGCTTCGTCCGTTTATCGAAAGCTTGACAGGTATCAGCAATGCAGATATTGAAGCCGCAGAACCATTTGCTGCTGTCGCTCAAAAGATTTATGCTTTCATTGGAGATTTGCCGATTGTCGCACACAATGCGATGTTTGATTCCAAGTTCTTGAAACAGACTTTTGCAAAGGTCGGCATTTCGTTCGATGACCATCCGGTGTGGGATTCGCTGACGGTTTCGCGCATTGCCTACCAGAATGTGCCGAATCATCGCTTGGATACTTTGGTACAGGAATTGGGCATTGAACGTAGCCGCGCTCACCGTGCGCTCCCGGATGCGGAAGCATGCGGGCACCTTTTCGTGATGGCGCTTGACAAGATTGCAAGTATGGACCCGTGGCTTGTGAATGCACTTTCGAAGGTTGCCAGGGGTTCGTACTGGTCGCTGGTATGGAATGAAACCGAAGGCGCTTCGGATCTTCCGCAGTACAAGCTGCCGGATGTCCCGCTGGAAGATGCGCCGGCAAAGGAACGCGCCCCGCGTGTGAGTGAATTCTTTAAAGAAGGCGGACTCCTTTCGACGAAGGTTGAAAATTTCCAGATTCGTTCGAACCAGCAAGATTACGCCTCGGTGGTGGAACGCAACATGCACAAGGGTGGCCTTTGCGTTCTCGAAGCGCCGACGGGTTCGGGCAAGTCGCTTGCCTACCTGGTGTCTGCCGCCTGCAAGGCAGTGTCGGGCGAGCGCGTGGTGATAAGCACCGCGACCCGGGCACTGCAGGAACAGCTTTGGAGTAAAGATATTCCGCTGGTTGCAAGCCTGTTTGATGGCAAATTGAAATCTGCCGTACTTAAGGGCCGCGAAAATTACCTGTGCCTTCGCAAGTTCGAAGAAATCTTGAAGGCTCCGCAAAGCCTGTTGCTGAGCGACGAACGAGATTCCTTTATGGCGATTGTGCCGTGGGTATTTGAAACTACAACGGGCGATGTGAACGAATGCAATTCCTTCAGTCAGGGCCGCAATCGTGTGCTTTGGTCTAAGCTTGCAAGCTCTGCAAAGTCGTGCCTTGGTGAAAAGTGCCCGCATTACAGCAAGTGCCCGGCTCTCGCAGCCAAGCGCCGTGCCATGAATTCCAACTTGGTGCTGGTGAACCATTCGCTGTTCCTTGCCGATATGGCGGTGGATTTTGCACTGCTTCCGCTTTATGAACATATCGTGTTTGATGAAGCGCATAGACTCCCGCAGGTGAGCCGTCAGGCATTTGGCCGAACCATTTCGTTCTTTGCTCTCAGAAATATTATCAAGACGCTTGTTCCGTCTAGGGGTCACGAAAACGAAAACCGCGACGGCTTGCTTGCCGAAATTGAAAAGCGTATCCCTGTCGAAGAAACTGAAATTCACAATCTTTGCGTGAACCTTTCTGAATCGCTTTCTGAAACGGAAAAGGCTTTGCATCGTTTCTTCATGAAGATTGGCAAGAAGCTTGCAAAGCAGAAGAATAACCGCAACGGCTTTACGTATTCTTCGGGAATTATGGCCGAATACGATGCGGATCCTTCTGCCTTTATGGACCAGGGCTTGAACGCAATCAAGCTTGCGGATACCCTTGCCGCTGCAGTACGTGCGCAGCAGGCTCTTTCGGGCTTGTTGAGCGATGTGAACGGTCGCATGACAGAACTTTCCCGTTTCTTGCAGGACTTTGAATTCATTACCAAGGCTGGCCGTGAAGATTGGGCCTTCTATATGGAAGAACCTTTCAATCCGCACACCATCAAGTTGCATGCAAGTCCGCTTGAAGCAAGCGCTCCGTGGAAAGAAAAATTCTATCCGTGGATTAAGTCTGCCACGTTTACCTCGGCAACGCTTTCGGTTCAGGGCGACTTGACCTATTTCGTGCAAAAAATGGGTATGGATGCTCCGGGCGGAAAGAAGTCTCCGTTCTTGCGCGTGTATAATGAATCGGGCAAGAAAGATGAAAATCGCTCGGTGATTGTGGCGAAGTATTTGCCCAAACCCTCAACTCAGGAATACAATGACGCCGTAAATGAAACGCTTTGCGCTGTTTTGCCTGAAGTCGAAGAAAATACGATGGTTCTCTTTACCAGTATTTCTGCGATGATGAAGGCTCAGGCAGCCCTCGCTCCGTTGTTTGCTGAAAAGGGTAAACTGCTTTTGTGCCAGCATGTAGATGGTGCTTTGGACGGCCTTGTGGCTATGTTCCGCAAGTCCCGCGGCGCATGCTTGCTTGGTTGCCAGAGCCTGTGGGAAGGCGTTGACTTCCCGGGCGATGCATTAAAGCTTTTGGTGATTCCGAAACTCCCGTTCCCGAATCCGGTGGATCCGCTGGTCGCTGGCATTACCAATAAGATGAAAGCCGAGGGCAAGAATTCGTTCAAGGATTACTTTGTTCCCGAAGCCTTCATGGAATTGCGCCAAGGCCTTGGTCGCCTGATTCGTTCCGAAGAAGATAGCGGTAAGGTGCTGATTCTGGACAACCGCGTGGTTGTCGAACATTACGGCAAAACCTTCATGCGTATTTGGAATAACAAGCAGAAGATTGCAGGCTCGATTGACGAAATCAAGGCTGC
>Ga0310786_10002351_pt1 | contig 29074 bp, 27 predicted proteins | sample AusTroGonzalo_MG_FD_203881 | JGI IMG/M metagenome (GOLD analysis project Ga0310786, IMG submission 203881) | Bovine rumen microbial communities from tropical cattle in Woodstock, Queensland, Australia - Gonzalo_03 (v2) (version 2) | ecosystem: Host-associated > Mammals > Digestive system >...
TGAAATGACAGCAAATGAGATATTAGAAACATCTATTATTTATTCAATTGCAGGAAAATTAGATAATCAGTCTTTGATATCAAATCGTCCGTTTCGTAGTGTGCATCATACTGCAAGTCCTGTTGCGCTGGCAGGTGGGGGTAGTGATGCGAAACCTGGTGAAATATCTTTGGCGCATAATGGTGTATTGTTTTTGGATGAATTACCAGAATTTAATCGTGCAACACTCGAAATTTTACGTCAGCCAATGGAATCTGGAAAAATTATTATTTCACGTGCTAAACGTAATTCAACATATCCAGCGCATTTTCAGTTGATTGCTGCGATGAATCCTTGTCCATGTGGGCATTTGGGAAATGCTGCTTTGTCTTGTTCGCGTGCTCCGCGTTGTGCAGAAGCATATCAGAATAAAATATCTGGCCCATTACTGGACCGAATCGATTTACATGTTGATGTAGATGCTGTAAATCCGTGGGAAATGAATAAAAATAAAAACGAAAGTTGTGAAACTAGTGCGCAAATTCGTATTCGTGTTGTCAATGCTAGAAATAAACAAATTCAACGTCAGGGTTATGTTAATGCTTTGCTGGATGGTGCAGATATGGATAAATACGTTGTGTTAAATGATGAATTAACGAATTTTTTAAACACTGCTGCGGAAAAAATGGGATTATCTGCGCGTGGTTATAACCGTATTAAACGTATTGCACGAACAATCGCAGATTTACGTGGTGATGATAATATAATCATGTCTGATTTAGCAGAAGCAATTTCTTATCGTCCAATAAATCGTGGTAAATATGGGGTAAATCATCAATAAAAAGCCACCGTATAAAACGGTGGTTTTTTAGACAAGTGAAATAAACCGCATGCCACGATTATTTCAAAGTGGAATTATATCACATTTTTTAATTATTTTCTATGAATTCTTTCCAATAGGGCTTTTTATGTGTAAGTGTTATACTGATTGATAACCAAAGGAGAAAAAAATGGCTTTTTTAAAATTTATTTTTGCTGAATTTTTGTCTTTCTTACCTGGAGTGATTGGGTTGCTTGTTGCGCCAATACAATCAGGGCAAAATGCATGGTATAACACATTAGCACATTCAAGTTTAAATCCAGATGGTTGGGTGTTTAGTGTTGTTTGGACAATACTATATTTTTTAATTGGTATTGCTTTATTTTTGATTATACAAAAACACAGAGATATCAATAAAACAGATAGAACCAGCGCATATACAATGTTTGGTATAAACATAGTATTAAATGCATTATGGTCTTTTGTGTTTTTTGGAGCACATTTGCCAGAAGCTGCTTTGATAATTCTGACAGCATTGATTATAACTGCAATATTTATGGCACGCTCTTTTTACAGAATCAGCAAAGCTGCTTTCTGGTTAGTTGTACCTTATGTATTATGGTTGATGTTTGCCTTCTATTTAAATGGAATGATAATTTATTTGAACTAGATATTTTAGTATGATTTGATACAAACAACACCCAAAACATAGGGTGTTGTTTTATAAGTTTTATATTACTTTAGTATTATATGTTCTTCTACTAATTTACGGTATTCTGATTGCAATCGTTTTAAAAACTTATATGCATTTTGACATTGTGTGCAATCTTTTTTCTTGCAACGAAGTTCTCGACACCAATATTTGTGATATTTTATTTGTTCTTTGTAATTTGGGTTATAAGATAATGTCTGATCAAAAAGTGTTTCGTATTTTTCAATGAACATGTTTTTTGTGCTTCCAAATAATTCTTTGGTCATATATTGTGGGTGTTTTGCAATTTTGTTTAATAATAAATGAAAACGATGAATATAAGCAATCTTGTATTTTATAAAATTATCTTTATCTGAAACTATACAAGATAAGGAATTAGGGTGGTTGTTATAAAAATAAGTCACATCGGGTGCAGTGACTGTTTTATCAGCATAAAGTACTGCTAATTGACAAAACAATATGTCTTCATCCAAATTCATATGTGGTGTAAAACGTAAATTGTATTTGTCCAACATAGCACGACTGAATAACGCAAAATTTGCACTTTCACGAATTTCTGCTTCCAATAAAAGGGTTTGTTTGTCTGTTGTCCTGCTTCCTCTGATAATACGTTTGTTATAAACTTGTTTAAGCATGTATGAATCACTTGTGTTCAAAGCAATTTTACCGCCTAAAACAATTTCTGCATCCGTAGTGTATGCGGTATGTAGCATATTGACGAAATATTTATCATCAAAATGCTTGGCAGATAGTTTGTTTATGGTTTTGCGGTCGTTTTCATAATAAGACATACACCCAATATCTTCGCGTAATGGTTCTGCAAAATATTCATCAAAGGCTTTTGCTTTGATTCCGACCATATCATCACCATCAACAAATGTCACATATTTTCCATGTGATGAGGCAATACCTGTGTTTCTGGCTGCTGAAACACCAGTATTTTCTTGATGTATAATCTGAATATTGTTGTGATGTTTGGCAATTTTGTTTAAAATAGGTAGCGTATAATCGGTAGAACCATCATCAATAACTATTATCTCTGATTCACTGATCCCTTTTTGGTGTAAAATGCTTGCCATACAATGACGAATGTATTTTTGCACGTTATAAACAGGTATAATAATAGATAAATCTGGTGTTTTCATTTGTTAATCTTCTTTATGTGATGATTATAGACCGAATATTGTTATATTGTGTGATTTGAAAACGTTAAAGGAAAAACCCTGAAACAATCAGGGTTTATTCTGTTTTCTGTTTAGTGTTTTGTTTGTCTGCTAAGTTCCCAAAAACTTTATTTTTTGCGTTTTTGAAGCTTTCAATCATCATTTCGTGACTAATATTTCTTGAAATTTCAAAATAATCTTTAGAGGTACTCTGTTTTGATTTAATTACAACTATATCACCAATTTTAGTGCAATCAGGTAAATCATAACTCTCTTCCTTTGTCATAAGGTTCATCGTTAAGAATGTGGTCATTGAAACAGAATGCTGGTGTTCTACAACTTCGATACATTTCAAATCATCTAGGCGCATTATTTTTATTTTAGTGGAGGATACTATTGGTCCCGCTTCTGGTGTTATTTTTATGACAAGTCCTATTTGCTGTGGGTTTATTTGTTCATTTTTACACAATGTTAAAGCTTTTATGTATTGTTTGTTTTTAAACATGTATTTTTCCTTTTAGTTATTTTGTTGTGGAATATATGATAGACTGAATATAATTATTGTCAAGAAAAATTATAGAAAAAAATGCGTTCAATATTGGTTTTAATATTTTAATTCTTTGAATTCGGGATTACCAAGATTTAGTGTTTTTAATCCTAATTCTTCTATGTAATCATCAGAATTATGCTGTAATAAATATATGTGATGTTGGATTTGTTTTAATTTTTGCTGTTCTGTCGCCAAAGTCGCCCGGTCATTATGTAAATGCCAAGCGTTCAAAATAAAACCCTGAATATTTTGGGTGCCGCAAAATAAACGCACAAAGAAAAACAAGGCGACAATCATAAACAATATACCCCATTTCCCGCGTGCGCTACATACCCAAGCAGATTTTAAAAAGCTAAATAAATTTTTGATTTTTTCCCACATAATATGTATTATATCACAAATGTTTAAAAATAATCAAATTTTTACTGCACCGATGGCAGGAATAACCGATAAGCCATTCAGGGCTATGATTCGTCAGTTTGCACCTGACGTTTGTATGGTGACCGAGATGATATCATGTCACTCTTTGGTGGGACGTCATAAAAATTGTATTCGTAATTTTGACGATTATAAAGATGAAGGCAATATTGGTGCTCAGATATTTGGTGCAGAACCGGATTTAATGGGGCAGGCGGCAAAAATTTTACAAGATGCTGGCGCAAAATGGATTGATATCAATATGGGGTGTCCTGTACCAAAAGTTGCAACACGTTCAGGGGCGGGTGCTTTTTTAATGAAAAATCATGCTTTGGCGGGTCGTATTATTGAAAGTTGTGTTAAATCTGTTCAAATCCCGGTTTCCATTAAAACCCGTCTTGGCTGGGATGAAACGCATAAAAATTGGCAAGATTTAGTACATGTTGCCGCACAATCTGGTGCAAGTTTTGCTACCATCCATGGTCGTACTCGCGCACAAGGGTATGCTGGTAAATCAGAATTGCCTGTTAAGCCAGAGTCGCCTTTGCCGATAATAGCAAACGGTGATTTACAATCTGTTGATGATATAGAACGTGTTCAGAATTTGGGATATGATGGTGCTATGATTGGACGTGCTATGTTGGGGCGACCATGGCTTTTTGGTCAGATTTGCGGCAATTGTAATAAGCCAGAAAATATTGGTAATATAGTTTTACAACATCTTGATTTAATGATTAGATATTATGGTGTCAAATCTGCAGTCACGATGTTCAGAAAGCATTTAGCGTGGTATTCTGCGGGTCGTCCAAATTCTGCGCAATTTAGAATAAAAACAAACCAAATCACAGATGAACAAGAATTGATAGACAACATAAAAGATTTTTGGTCTGTTTATTGACAATGCAATGTTTCTAGCATAACATTATGAATAACAAAGGATTTTAATATGGACGAAAAACAAGAAATATTAACACCTGTAGCGGAAATGACGGCTGGCGAAATGTTGCGTAATGCACGCACGACTGGTCGCAGAAAACGTGAAATTGCTACGATTGCAAAGTTGTTATGTATTCGTGAAGAGTTTTTGACTGCTTTAGAAGAAGGTAATTATCGACTTATTCCAGAAGATGTTTATATTTTGGGTTTTGCACGCAGTTATGCTGTGGAATTAGGATTAAATCCGGACGAAGTTATTTTGAAGATAAAAAAAGAGTTGGGTATAATTCAAGAACCTGTTGAAGAAGAAACAGAGGTAAAACCTGTTGCTTCAAAAAAAGTTTTTAAGAAAATTACCAAAGAAGATTTAAAACGTTGGTTGAAGGTTTGTGTGCAATATGTAAAAAAACATTGGATTTGGTTCGCTGGTGGTTTTGCTGCAATATTGTTATTGGTTGTGGCATTGATTATTTTCACAGGAAAAAAATCAACGGTTGTGCCAGAAATCAAAGCTGATTCAGAAACAATGGAAACAATTTCAGCAGAACCAAATTTTAGATATCCTGTGCGTGAAAAGTTTGACCAAAAAAATAGTTCTGAATCAAAGGTAGTTTTGCAGGCAGAAAAAGAATCGTGGATAAAAATTGAAGATGGCAAAGGTAATACTGTATTTTCACGTGTTTTATTGCCTGGTGATGTGTATTATATGCCAAATTCTGATAAATTAAAGGCAACGTTTGGTAATGTTAATGCGATTGATGTTTGGGTCGAAGGACAATTATTAAATAAGCTGGGACCAGCAAATACAAGAAAAACCGGTGTTTCTATGTCTGTTAATGCGTTAAAGACGGTTGGGTTCGCAGAATAATTTTGTTTTTTGTGTATTGATTTTTTACAAAATTTAACTACGTTATAAAGACCATGACAGGATTTATAAAAATTCGCGGTGCGCGCGAGAATAATCTTAAAAGTATAGATATCGATCTACCAAAAAATAAGTTGGTGGTGCTGACTGGTGTATCTGGTTCAGGAAAATCTTCTTTGGCTTTCAACACAATATATGCCGAAGGTCAGCGTAGATATGTTGAATCTTTGTCCAGTTATGCACGTCAATTCTTGGACATGCAAAAAAAGCCTGATGTTGATTTAATAGAAGGTTTATCACCTGCAATTTCTATTGAACAAAAAACAACATCAAAAAATCCACGTTCTACGGTTGGAACTGTGACCGAGATATATGATTATTTGCGTTTATTGTGGGCAAGAATAGGTGTTCCTTATTCGCCTGTGACTGGATTGCCAATCAAATCGCAAACAATTGCAGAAATGGTTGATTGGACATTGAAAATTCCAAATGGGGTAAAGTTTTATATAATGGCACCTATGGTTCGTGACAGAAAGGGTGAATATAAAAAAGAAATTGCTTTTTTGATTAAACAGGGTTATCAACGTGCTATTGTTGATGGTCAATTATATGATTTGTCTTCTGTGCCACCTTTGGATAAAAATAAAAAGCATAATATTTTAGTTATCATAGACCGTGTCGCAATGCCTGATAAAGATTTATCTGGGGATGAAGCAGAAGAATTTCGTTCTCGATTATATGCTTCGTTTGAGGCATCTTTGCGTTTGGTTCCGGGCGCAGTTATTGTTCGTAGATTAGATACAAACGAAGATTCTTTGTATTCCCAAGAATATGCTTGTCCGGTAAGTGGTTTTACTGTACCAAAAATAGAACCCAGGTTATTTTCTTTTAATGCGCCCATCGGTGCATGTAGTGCCTGTGATGGTTTGGGAATTCAACTAAATATTTCACCAGATTTAGTTGTTCCAGATGCTACAAAGTCTATATTGGGTGGTGCAATCGCACCTTGGTCTCGTGGGGGTATGTTAAGTCAATATGAAAATGTTATTGATGCATTGCACAAAAAATACAAGATTCCTTTGTCTAAACCGTGGAACACATTGTCACAAACAGAAAAAGATATTATTTTATATGGTACAGGTGAAGAACCAATAAAAATAAATTGGAATGGCTATGTTTATGAAAAACCATTTGAAGGTGTAATCCCAAATCTTGAGCGTAGATTACGCGAATCTGATTCTGAATCTATGCGCAGTGATTTATCAAAATATCAATCTGAAAAAACTTGTCCTGTATGTCATGGCAAACGTTTAAATGTTCAAGCTTTGTGTATAAAAATAAATGGTTGTGATATCATGGATGTATGTGATATGTCTGTGGATGAGTCGTTGCAATGGTTTAAAGATTTACCAAATCATTTGACCAAAAAAGAAAATGATATAGCCAGTATGATTTTGCGTGAAATCACGTCCAGATTATATTTTTTGCAAAATGTTGGTTTAGGTTATTTAACAATGTCGCGTATGGCTGGGACTTTGTCTGGTGGTGAAGCACAACGTATAAGACTGGCTTCCCAGATTGGTAGTGGATTGTCTGGGGTTTTATATGTGTTGGATGAGCCGTCTATTGGATTGCATCAAAGTGATAACGATAAATTGATAGACACACTGAAAATGTTGCGTGATAAAGATAATACGGTTATCGTTGTGGAACATGATGAAGACATGATGCGTCAGGCTGATTATTTGGTCGATATTGGTCGTGGTGCAGGAATAAATGGTGGAAATGTCATTGCTTATGGAACACCACAACAAGTTATAAAAAATCCAGACTCTTTGACAGGACAATATTTGTCTGGTGAACGTAAGATAGAAGTGCCGGATAAACGTAGAACTGGTAATGGAAATTTTATCAGGATAGAAGGTGCGCGTGAAAATAACTTAAAAAATGTAAATGTAGATTTCCCTTTGGGAACATTTATAGCTTTGACTGGTGTGTCTGGCTCTGGTAAATCAACTTTGTTATTAGATACTTTGTATCCAGCGATAATGCGTGTTTTGTACAATTCTAAATTGGAAACTGGGGCGCACGATGTTATTCGTGGTATAGAAAACATAGACAAAGTTGTTGATATTGATCAATCTCCGATTGGACGCAGTCCGCGTAGTAATCCGGCTACTTATGTTGGAGTGTTCAATAATATTCGTGATTTTTATGCTGCTTTGCCAGAAGCAAAAGCGCGTGGATATGATGCCGGTCGTTTTTCTTTTAATGTCAAAGGCGGACGGTGTGAAGCTTGTCAGGGTGATGGTCAAATTAAAATAGAAATGAATTTTTTGGCTGACATTTATGTCGAATGTGATAAATGTCATGGACAAAGATATAATGATGAAACTTTGGCTGTTAAATATAAAGGTAAATCTATTGCAGATGTGTTAAACATGACAGTAGAAGAAGCATACAGATTCTTTGTAAATGTCCCACAAATTGAACGTAAATTGGCTTTGTTAAAACGTGTTGGATTAGATTATATAAAACTTGGACAAAGTTCTTTGGATTTATCTGGTGGTGAAGCACAACGTATTAAATTATCTAAGGAATTAGCGGCACGCAGTACAGGTCAGACAATTTATATTTTGGATGAACCAACCACGGGATTACATTTTGAAGATATAAAATCTTTATTATCTGTATTGCATGAGCTTGTTGATGCTGGCAATACTGTGATTGTCATAGAACATAATCTAGAAGTGATAAAAACAGCAGATTGGATTGTAGATTTAGGTCCGCATGGTGGAGCGGGTGGTGGTCAAATTATTGCCACAGGAACACCAGAAGACATAGTTAAAAATCCAGATTCTTTGACAGGGAAATATTTAAAAAAGTATCTGGACAAATCACGTAAAAGCAAATAATATATAAATGAATATATTAACACATATACCAAGGAGAATATAAATGTTTGGATTTGGAAAAAAGAAAGCGGCTGCACAAAATGAAACAGCAGATTTAGAAAAAGAAGCAGCAAAAATGCCTTCTGGCATGAAGGAAACCGCACAACGTATGATGGCTGGTCAATTTGATATGAATGATATGTTGGCTCAGTTGAAACAAATTAAGAAGATGAGCAGTTTTAGTGGTTTGTTGAAAATGGTTCCGGGTATGAAAGATGCTGTGGCTGCTATGAAGGAAAAAATTGCAGATGGCAGTGTAGATGCCCAAATTAAGATTTTGGAAGCAATGACTGTTGTTGAACGTGCGGATCCAGAAAAGATTTTTGCAAATGCAAAGGCTCGTATTGCTGAAACTGCTGGTTGCACAGTTCGTGAAGTAGAACATATAATTAAACAATATACCAAAATGAAACAGCAAATGGCCATGATTCAAAAAATGGGTGGCATGGAAGCTGTGATGGAAAAGTTGAAAAACGGACAAAACTAATTTTTCAATATGAAGATTTTGAATAAAAAGATTGCAGCGCATAAATCTTCGGTTGCGTGGCTTCAACGTCAGGCAAGTGACCCTTATGTTGCCAAAGCACAAAAAGAAGGGTATCGTGCGCGCGCCGCGTTCAAAATCATAGAAATAGATGAAAAATATCATTTGTTTCGTAATGGTCAGGTGGTTGTTGATTTAGGTGCTGCACCGGGTTCTTGGTCGCAATATGTTGCACGTAAGTATCCAAAATCAAAAATATTTGCGATGGATTTGTTGGAAATCAAGCCAATTAATAATGTTGAATTTTATCAAGGTGATTTTACAACAGATGAAGCATTAAAATGGCTTGAAGAAAAATTAAATTTGTCGCACGAAGAAGCAGGCAAGGGTACGGCAGATATTGTTATGTCTGATATGGCGCCGAATACAGTTGGACATAAAAAAACAGACCATATTCGTCAAATGGTTTTGTTAGAGTATGCTTTTGAGTTTGCGTTGCATGCGTTAAAAATTGGTGGAACGTTTGTTGCAAAATCCTTTACTGGTGGCACAACAAATGATTTATTAAAGCAAATCAAAGAACATTTCGAAACTGTTCATCATGTCAAACCACCGTCTTCACGTAAAGATTCTGTGGAAATGTTTATTGTTGCCATGGGGTTCAAGGGCTAGATTTATTTTTACTTAAACGATTCGGCAGCGGTTCGCGCCAATGTATCAACCATTTCATTGAATTCTTCGCCAGCGTGTCCTTTGACCCAGACCCAATGAATTTTTATTTTGGAAGCTAATTCGTCCAATTCCTGCCATAATTCTTGGTTTTTTACAGGTTTTTTATCAGCGGTTTTCCAATTGTTTTTCTTCCAGTTTTTTATCCAAGATTGCATGCCATTTTTAACATACTGGCTGTCTGTGTGTATTTCCAATTCACAATGTTTGCGCGCAGCACGCAAAGCCCGAATCACTGCAGTCAATTCCATTTTGTTATTTGTTGTGTCTTTTTCACCACCAGAACGCTTTGCGGTATGTATTCCGTCTGTGGCTACAAAGCCCCATCCGCCTGGGCCGGGATTACCTAAACAACTTCCATCTGTCCATATTTTTAACATTTTATTTCGCCTTTATTTGTGATATAATACCATAAAATGAAATTTAATGCCAAACAATTACTACGAATGACAAAACTAGTGCGTGCAAACGCACTGGGGGCTGTTTTGTCTGCACACAGTGGTCATGTTGGAATTGTATTGGATGCGGCTGAAATTATTACGTGTATTTTTGCAAATCATTTAAGACGTGGCATAGATAGATTTGTTTTATCTGCTGGGCATGGCAGTGCTTTGTTGTATTCTGTGTTAAAATTATCAGGTTATAATGTTGGTGATTTGCAGAGTTTCAGAAAATTTAACGGTCTGCCGGGTCATCCAGAATATGGAATTGACGGTGTTGATGCAACAACAGGTCCTTTGGGTCAGGGAATTGGTAATGCGGTTGGTTTGGCTTTGTCGCAAAAAATTCGTGGTATTCGCGCAAAAACTTATTGCGTATGTTCAGATGGCGATTTAATGGAAGGTGTTGCTTTTGAATCGATGTCGTTGGCGGGTCGATTAAATTTGAATAATTTGATTGTTTTATGGGATGACAATAAAATTAGCATAGATGGTGTTGCACAAACAGATATAGACATAAATGCACGTATGCGTGCAATGGGGTGGAATGTAATGTCTGTACGTGGTGAAGACATAGTTTCAATAGAGCATGCTTTGGAACGTGCGCAAAAATCAACATCGCCTGTATTTATTCAATGTAAAAATGTTCTTGGACGTGGTTGCAGTGTAGCAAATACACCCAAAGCACATGGTTTAGCTTTGTCAGATAGTGAATTATTGCAATTGATTTCTGATAATACAGATACAGATGGGGTTAATTTATGGCGTGTTGTAGCGAATCGGCCAATTGCAAGAACTAGTAAAGCTATTACTGTAATTAAACGTACAAAATTGCCGAATACACCGGAACGTATTTCCACACGTGAGTTATCTGGAATATATCTTGATTTATTGATGAAGCAGGGGGTTGATTTAATAACTGGTTCAGCTGATTTGGCAGATAATACACGTGTAAAAACCAGTGTATCTAGAAAAATAACAGCTAATAATTTTAATGGTAATTATTTGGATTATGGTGTTCGCGAACATGCAATGGGTGCAATAATGAATGGTTTGTGTGTTGGTGGTTTGCGACCTGTGGGTTCTACTTTCTTGGCATTCAGTGATTACATGCGTCCGGCGATTCGTTTATCTGCATTGTCGCATTTGCCTGTGATATATGTCTTTTCGCATGACAGTATTTGTGTTGGTGAAGATGGTCCAACACATCAGCCAATTGAACAATTGCCATCTTTGCGTATGATACCTAATTTACAGGTTTATCGTCCATGTAATATAACAGAAGTTGCATACGGTTGGGACAGTGCGATTGCTGATATAGAAAATCCATCTGTGATGATTTTATCGCGTCAGAAATTTAAACAAATTCCGACACCAAAAAATGCAGATTTATCGCGTGGGGCATATGTAATTTATCATGCAAAATCAGGACGTGCAAAAACAACGATAATTGCTACTGGTTCTGAAATACCATTGGCTGTTGAAATTGCATCACGTTTTAAAAATGTTCAAGTTGTATCTATGGTGAATATGTCTGTATTTCATAACCAAGATAACAAGTACAAAGATACAATTTTACGTGGCTGTGTTGTTGCGATAGAGGCAGCAGCCCCAGGTAATTGGTTTGAAATCGCAGATGCGGTTATTGGTATAGATTCTTTTGGTGCATCTGGTGATGCAGACACATTGTATAATGAATATGATTTTAATGCTGATAAAATCATAAATGAAATAAAGCAGTATATAAAATAAATGTCATCGGAAAATATTTTTACTTTATCTTCTGGGTGTAATGTGCCGGTTGTCATAGAAACTAAACGTGGGGCGCGTAATGTGACTTTGCGACCAAAGACAACACCGCATTTTGAAATACATATATCAAAGCCATGGATGACATCTAATACTTTTGTTATGAAATTTCTAGAATCTAAACGTAAATGGATAGAAAATATTTTTGCATCTGCTCCAAAGAAAGAAACATTAAAACCAGAAGACACAATTGAATTCTTGGGACGTATTGTTAAATTAAAACATGATGAACATTTGCTGTCTAATGGGTATTTGGATACAGAAAAGACTATGTTGTGTATCGGTGGTAGTATAGACATGTTCGAAAGGCGTGTTCGTGATTTTATCAAATCTGAATTATTGTCAGAGATTAAAAGTATCATAAAAAATACACCAAGACAATATTGGCCAAAACATATATCTTTGCGTGATACGACTTCGCGGTGGGGGTCTTGTTCATCAAATGGTAATATATCATTTTCTTGGCGTTTGGCTTTTGCTCCATACGAAGTAATGCGATATGTTGTAATGCATGAATTAGCCCATCGGGAACATATGAATCATTCGCCTGAATTTTGGGCAACAGTTTCAAAGTTATATGGTTTTGGGGTTGAACGTGCAAAAAGATGGCTGAATAAAAACGGTTGTAATTTACATACTTATTTTTGATAAAAAACGTTTGGAATATAATTTTTTTTATGATAAAATAAAAAACATGATAAATTAAAAGGAAGGGATATAATCATGAAAAAAATTGCGTTGTGTTCTTTGACTGTGTTTTTAGTTTTTGGTAATGCCTTGGGGGCAGAATGTACGATTAAACGTGATTTTGCTGTGACAAATAACAATTGGGGTGCGGGTGCAAATGAATATTTGTTTCCGACTGAACGGGATTATTTAGATGCCACTAATGAAGCAAATGTTTGGCAGTGTGGTCTGGGTAATTGTGCTGATGAAACATATAAGTGTTTAAATCCTGGACATACTTTTAAATCAAATACTTCGACTGTGCGTAAATGCTATAAATGTCATGCACCATGGGTTGGGGACAGATGGTGGGAAGAAGTTTCTAGTACTTCTGGTCTAACAGAATGTCAAAATAAAAAAAGAGAAACAGGTTGGTTCCAGGATGCGGAAGCTAATGAATATTTGTATCCAACAAGTGCTGATTATAACAGTGTAAAAAGTCGTAGAACAGGGCAGGTTTATGAATGTGACAGCAGTGCTTGTCCGTATGGTTCTACTGTGACATTAAATGCGGGTCATTATTTTCTGAGAAATAAAATCAATGCGAAAAAAACATATAAATGTGTTGATGGTGATTTATGGGTGGATATTACCGCAGATATCAAAGGTGGCGATTGTCCAACTTGTCAGAAACCAAAAACTGACCCAAAGCCAAAACCCAAACCTAATCCAAAACCGGGAGAACCGAAACCAGAACCTGAACCAAATCCAGATACAAGTTGTTGGTATAAGTTTTCTGCCAATGTGACGTGTTCAAATGGTGCAACTTTGGATATGGATAAAAGTTATCCGGTGTCATCGACAGATTTAAATGGGAAAACATGTGATGAATTTAAAAAACTAATGGAAGCTGATACCCAAGCTGTTTTAGATTGGAAAAACAAGTTGTGTGATGAATATGGTATAATTATAAATGTTCAACCAAAGCAACCAGATTCTGATATAAATATAGCTGAAGTTAATAACGCTCGCGATAGATTGGCAAAGTTTTTCAGTAGTGTCGATTCTGATAGAAGTGTATGGAAAAACGCAGACGGTTCGTTTAATGCAGCCCGTTTGGCATCTGATTTGACAGCAGGCGTTGTTTTGGGAACAGTCGGTGGCGTTGTTTCCGGTGTGCTGATAAAGAAAAGCCAGGTTGAAAAGGGTTTTGATGCGTTGAATTGCACAGTTGGTGGTCAAAAGATTGCTGATTGGGGCGATGAATTCCGTGTCGGTCTGCGTAGATAATTATAAAAAGCCCACAAATGTGGGCTTTTTTGTTGCAAATAAAAAATTATGTTGTTATAATGAAAGTATGATGAATAACAAATTTGTATCTTTTTCATTTTTCTTTCATCACGCCGTGCGAGGCGTGTATTTATAGCATTTGTGTATTTTTTATGATATAATGGTCGTTATAAAAACGATATGAATTTACTAATTTAACTTTAAGGTGAAAAACATGGATTTAAAACCGACAAAACCTTTGACTGGATTTATAGAATTGTTGCCGTTTCAACAACGGTGTTTTGATTATTGTGCAAATCGTATGCAAAATGTACTTAAAAACGCGGGTTTTAATCGGCTTGATTTGCCAAGTATTGAACGGGCAGAGGTATTAACTGATAAAGATAACTGGGACGAAATTGAAACCCAGATGTATTTGTTTCAAAAGGGTGATACAAAGATGGGATTGCGTTATGATGGTACTGTCGGATTATCGCGCTACATTGCTGGTCATCTGAATAATTTGACTTTCCCATTTCGTGCGTATCAATTTGCAAAAAATTATCGTGGCGAACGTCCGCAAAAAGGACGTTATCGTGAATTTTATCAAATGGATATAGATATTATGGGCATAGACAATCTGTCTTTGAATTATGATGCAGAAATTATTGCAACTTTGGCAAATATGTATAAATCTGTGGCCGAGTTTATAGGTGATGTCACGATTAAAATTGGAAATCGCAAATTTTGGAACGCGATGTTTGAATATCTTAATTTGGATGAAAAGCAAAGTCGTGAAGCATTTATTTTAATTGATAAACGTGACAAGATTTCAGATTTTAATGATGCTGTATCAGAAATTGTTGGAGCCGATAAAGCCAAAGTAATCGCGGATGTTTTCACGTCTGGTTACAAATCTGTGGCAGATAAAACTGATAATTTAAGGGCTGCTGTGGATGAAATGGATGATTTAATGTCTGTCTTGCGTGTAATGGGGGTTGAAAACGCAGAAATAGATATTTCTATTATGCGTGGTCATGCTTATTATACAGGCATAGTATTTGAATTTTTCTTGAACAAATTTCCAGAACTAGGTGCCGTAGGTGGTGGCGGACGTTATGAAAATCTGGCATCTAAATTTTCAAAAACCAAAATAGTTGGTGTTGGTGGTTCTGTTGGATATTCTAGATTGTTGTTTGGTTTAATAGAAGATAACAAAATCAATCTATCACAGTTTGAAAATAATATAGATGTTGCTGTGTTGGTAATGGGGAAACAAAATGTTCCATATTCTATGAATTTGGTCACAAAATTACGCGAAAACGGCGTTGTTGCAGTGCCTTATTTGGATACTGATAAAAAATTCAAGAATCAGATTGAATATGCTGATAAAATCGGCGCACGATTTGCTGCAATTGTTGGCGATGATGAAGTAGCGAATAATATTGTGTCTTTGAAAAATATGGAATCGGGTGTACAAGAACCTGTGACATTAGATACAATTGTTCAAAAATTAAAGGTGAAATAATATGATTATTGAACAGAAGTTATTGGATATCAAAGCGCGCGCCAAAGATATTGAAACTAAAATGAATTCTGGTGAGATATCTGGTGATGAATTGACTAAATTGTCCAAAGAATATTCACAATTATCAGAAATTTTACCTTTGATAGATAAATATCTGCAAACGCAACAGGGTATTAGTGATGCAAATGAAATGTTGTCTGACCCAGAGTTAAAGGGTATAGCAGAAGAACAATTAAATGAATTAAAACGCACTTTACCAGATTTAGAGCGTGATTTACAGATTGCACTTTTACCACGTGATAGTGCAGATGATAACAGCGCTATTGTGGAAATACGTGCCGGTGTTGGTGGGGAAGAATCAGCTTTGTTTGCTGGTGATTTATTTAATCAGTACCAATCGTATGCTTTGCGTCATGGATGGAAAATTGAAATTATTGAAGAAAATGCAACTTCACTTCATGGGTATAAAGAAATCATTTTCAAGGTTGATGGTGTCGGAGCATACGCCAGATTAAAATTTGAATCTGGTATTCATCGTGTGCAACGTGTGCCAGAAACTGAGGCGGCTGGTCGTATTCATACATCTGCTGCGTCTGTCGCTGTTATGCCAGAAGCAAAAGATATTGATGTTGTGATTGATGATAAAGATATTCGCATAGATATTTTCCGTGCATCTGGGGCAGGTGGTCAGCACGTCAATAAAACAGATTCTGCAATTCGTATTACTCATTTTCCAACAGGTATTGTTGTGACGTGTCAAAATGAACGTTCGCAATTACAAAATAAAGCAACTGCGATGGCTGTGTTGCGTTCAAGATTATATGAAAAACAACGTAATGAACAAATGAATGCATCTAATGCTTCTAGGCGTAGTATGGTTGGTTCTGGTGATAGAAGTGAAAAAATTAGAACATATAATTTTCCTGAACAACGTGTCACAGATCATCGTATCAAATTGACGCTTTACAAGTTGGATGATATTTTGGCTGGTGGTGAAGGCTTGGATGAAATGATAGACGCGTTGATTTCTGCTGACCAATTAGAAAGATTAGCCGCATTAGATTGAATTTTTTATTGTCTGTTTTAATATTTATGATAAAATGTTAAAACATGAGAGCTAGAAAGCAAATACACTTAGATAAACCAATCGTAATGGTTGGTCTGATGGGGGCGGGCAAGACCAGTATTGGTCGTGCTTTGGCGCGATATCTGGGAATTCCCTTTGTTGATTCTGATAAAGAAATTGAAAAGGCTGCAGGTTGTAGTGTTGTCGATATTTTCGCTATGTATGGTGAAAAAGAATTTAGACGTGTTGAACAAAAAGTTATCGAAAGATTATTAGAAACCCCACCAGCTATAAAGGTTATTTCTACGGGGGAAGGGGCGTTCATTACAGATTCTGTTCGCGAAATGGTTTTAAAAAATGCTTTGACTGTTTGGTTAAAAGCTGATTTGGAATTATTGGTAAAGCGGACTAATTTTCGTCACACAAGACCGCAATTATTAAATACAGACAGTCGTCAAATTTTGGCTCAGTTGATAAAAGAACGGTATGATGTTTATGCTTTGGCTGATATTATGGTTGAAACCAAAGATGAAAATATCCATAAAACATTAAATAAAGTTTTGGGTGCTATAGAAAAATATAAAACAACAACCAAACAAGGAGAAAAAAACGATGAAAATAAAAATTCTGAATGATTTTAAAGCTTTCATTAACAAAGGCAGTGCAATTGATATGGCTGTCGGTATTATCGTTGGTTCTGTAATGACCAGTGTTGTTAATTCTTTGGTGAAAGATATCATTATGCCACCAGTTGGTATGTTGGTTGGTGGTGTTGATTTTTCCCAGTGGTTCTATGTTATTGGTGGCGGAGAACCAGGTGCGCACTATACAACAATGGCGGCAGCGCAAGCAGCAGGTGCGACCACTTTGAATATCGGAACATTTTTAAATACAGTAATCAGTTTTTTGATAACGATGTTTGCTATATTTATTTTTGTGAAAGTTGTTAATTCTGCGCGCAGTAAAAAGCCTGTCACAACACGTGCGTGTCCATATTGCCAACAACAAATCAGTAAATTGGCAAAAAAATGTCCTTTTTGTTGTTCTGCGGTTAAACCTGAAGAAATAGGGCCAGCAGAAGATACTGATTTAGCTAAGGGTTTAAAAACTTTGAAAAACAAAGTCTTGAATGTGACCAAGGTGGCAAAGAAAGTCGCAAATAAAATTTAATATGATGTGTTATAATTAAACTGAAAACTTTTTATATGCTATCAAAACAAAAAAACCGCCAGAGAAGGGCGGTTTTTTTGTTTTTTTTGCTTGTTTTAGCGTTGTACGTTATCAAATAGTGCGCGAATGTTCATTCCATCACAGATACCAGTCACGATTTGTTTAGATGCATCATTCAAATCTGGAAATTCAGATGTTAAGGCAACACACTTTGCTTTGAATATTTCACTTAAATTTCTTTCTGGTCTGATAACACGTTTATGAACCGGTACATAACAAACAAGTGGTTTTTGTGCATCTCTTGTTGATAATTCTTTGTATCCGACCAAATGTTTGCTGACGCGGGTTCCAAATTCTTTGAAATCATATCTGTATGTACCAGATACTTGAACTAAACTTGGGGCAGCTTCTATATAGCGGCTGCATCTATTATTAAACTGTCTAACTCCTTCTATAAACTTTTTGCTGTGTTCATTCAAAGATTCTGTGAATGTTATGTTCATTTTTAAACCGTTGCATATAGCGGATACCTTTTGTTTAAAAGGATATTTTTTAGTGTCAGGGAAATCGGAACTGATTAAGTCGCAGTTTGCTTTTTCACCCATTCTTTTGTCAAAAATGCTGTTTAGATGTTTTTCTGGCTCTTCATGTGGGGTTTCGACAACTACTTCGTTGCATGTTTTTGAATCCACGTCATAAGTACCATTTAGATATTGTTCGCATTTTTTTTGCCGGGTAAGGTCATTGAGTATATCAGATGATCCCAGTACTATTAGCAGCAACCCTAATATTACAATACAAATGCAATTAGTTATTATTACTTTGTCAGCAAAAAAATTGTTCGCATTTTTATTGTCTTTATCTGCCATTTTTTATCCTTTTGGTTTTTATTTGTAATTTTATTATAAACACAAAAGATAAAAATGTCAAGCGGAATAATAATAAATTTAAAACAGGGTGGTTAGATGAAATATTCAAAAGGCGCATAATGTATATTATGTATAGTTTAGTTGTTCTAGGAACTCCAAAACTATAACATAATATAAAATCCTTAGTTTAAGTTGTTCTAGGAACTCCAAAACTATACATAATATAAAAATTATAGTTTAAGTTGTTCTAGGAACTCCAAAATTACACATAATATAAAAATTATAGTTTAGTTGTCCCAATTCTTAGCCCGATGAGCTTTGTTATTCATATATTTGTATGTTTCAGTCGCTGAGAATTTGGACGTGTTTTTATTCATACTTGGATTCTCAGCCAGATAATTTTGTTTGGTCGTATAAATGTTGGTTTGTATCGCTGAAATTTGATTTGTATATTGCGATTTGTTCAGACTTTCTGGGCTATGGGGCGTTTTTGGTTATAATAATATTTTGTTATAAAGTTGGTTTATTGGCGGTTTTTAGCGGTTTTTACGTGTTAAAGTCTTCATTAAATTATAAAAATCTGAAAAAATTTTTTAAAATTGTTTTTTTATATTTTTTTGTTCTTTCATTATTATTTAGGTATCAAATATATTTTACTATAAAACATGTTTTGCAAACCAGAAAAACATGTTAATGTTTGTAAGATATAAAAAATAGCTAAAAATGGTTAAAATTTGGGCTTTTGTGCCCTATTTTGTGACAAAAATGGCTGATTTCTGCGGCTTGCAGCCTGTTCTCTGTGCTTTTTGTAGTGTTTTTTGCCCTATTTTTAGTTAAAAGTTTAAAAAAATTGACAATATAATATAATAAATAATATTAGATTTGTTGTGAATCTTTAATAATATCCCCCTATTTTATTCTATTAAATTACTTGATTTTTCGGGAAATTCAATATAGAATCTATGCACTGGTTTTATTGTCAAAACCTGTGAGCCCGAACAAAAAATAAAAAGGAAAAATTATGTCAGATGATATGCAAAAGATAAAGGAACGTGAAGCCAAGTGGCAAAAACGTTGGCGTGATGAAAACGCATTTACACCAAAAAATGATGGTTCAAAACCGAGATGTTATTTGTTGGTGGAATTTCCTTTTTTGTCTGGTGCAGGATTTCATGCTGGACACATGTTTGATTATTCGGGAATTGACATGTTGGCACGTTTTCGCCGTCATCAGGGATATGATGTTTTGTATCCGATGGGTTTTGATTCTTTGGGGATTGCTGCTGAACACTATGCTACAAAAATTGGTAAGCACCCTGCTGATATAGTTGAAGATTTAAGAAAATCTTATTCAGAAACTATGGACAGAGCCGGCTGGTCTGTTGATCCACACAGTCGTTTTGCAACATCTGATCCAGATTATATCAGATGGACTCAGTGGTTGTTTTTACAGCTTTTCAAGGCTGGTTTGGCTTATAAGTCTGAATTACCTATGAATTGGTGTCCAAATTGTAGAACCACTTTTACAAACGAAGAATTAGAAGATAATAAATGCCCACGTTGCCACGGTGTTATTGAAAAGAAATTAAAATTACAGTGGAATTTGGCATTATCCAAATATGCTGAAAAATTATTGGATGGCTTGAAAGATATAGATTTTGAAGACAGAATCAAAAAAGACGAAATAAACTTGATTGGTAAATCTCATGGTGCTGATGTAGATTTTCGCGTTGGTGATGATGTTATGACCATTTATACAACACGTGTTGATACTATATTTGGTGTGACTTTCTGTGTTATTGCTCCGGAACATAAGTTGTTACGTAAATGGCTAAATGAAGGTCGTATAATCAATAAAGATGAAGTTGAAGCTTATATCAAAGAATCTGCTGCGAAAACTGAAATTGAAAGAACTGACGTTACAAAGGAAAAAACAGGTGTTGAATTAAAGGGTATTAAAGCGGTAAATCCATTTACTAATACAGAAATTCCTGTATTTACGTCTGATTATGTGTTGGCTGATTATGCATATGGAACGATTATGGCTGTGCCAGCACATGATTCTAGGGATTGGGATTTTGCAAAAAAATTTGGTTTAGAAATTATACCTGTGTTGGCTGGTGGCGAACCAGACAAAGTATGGGAAGGTGATGGCAAGCATATCAATTCCGATTTCTTGAATGGTATGGGCAAACAGGAAGCAATAGATGCTGCTATTAAATATGGTTCTGAACATGGATTTGCACGTGGTACAATAAAATACAAGTTAAAAGATTGGGGTTTTTCACGTCAGATGTATTGGGGGGAACCAATTCCGTTAGTTTATTGTGAAAAATGTGGGTGGCAACCTGTACCAGAATCAGAGCTACCACTGCTGCAACCATATATGACCGATTATCGCCCAACTGATGAAGGTGAAAGCCCATTGGCACGTGCAACAGATTGGGTTAATACAACCTGCCCTGTGTGTGGCGGGCCAGCTAAACGTGAAACAGATACTATGCCACAGTGGGCTGGTTCCAGTTGGTATTATTTAAGATATCTTGATCCAAAAAATGACAAAGAATTTTGTTCGCGTGAACAAATGGAAAAATGGATGCCTGTGACACACTATAATGGTGGTCATGAACATAATACGCGTCATTTGATTTATTCAAGATTTTGGCATCATGTATTGTTTGATTTAGGTTTGGTTAATACGCCAGAACCGTATGCAAAACGTACAGCACAAGGTTTGATATTGGGCAGTGATGGTCGTAAGATGTCTAAATCGCTTGGAAATGGTTTTATGACCGCTGAATTGTTGGACAGAGTTGGTGCAGATGCTGGTCGTGTGACGATTGTGTCTTTGGGGCCGTGGAGAAGTAATTCTGTTTGGACAGAGGGTGCTTTGGCTGGTGTTCAAAGATTTTTGAAACGCATAGAAGCTTTTTCTGATAATTTAACAGATGATGATTTAACACCAGAACAAGAAAGATTATTAAATAAATTGATTGCAGATGTGACAGAACGTATTGAAAATATGGGCTTTAATACCTCTATTTCTGCGATGATGGAATTTATAAACGAATTTCCGGGTGGTAAAATGCCACGCAAAGCTTATGAAATATTGATTCAACTGCTGAATCCATTTGCACCACATTTAACAGAAGAAATGTGGGAAAAATTGGGTCACAAAGATATTTTGGTCTTTGAACCATGGCCGAAATACGATGAATCTAAGTTAGCTAAATCAGATATGACAATTGTTGTGTCTGTTAATGGGAAACGTGCGAATGATTTTGTAGTTCCTGTTGATATATCTGAATCTGATTTGATTGAAAGGGCTAAAAAAGCAGCAGAACGCCAATTAACCGGTGCAAATATTATTAAAACAATTGTTGTACCAAACAAATTAGTTAATTTTGTGGTAAAAAAATGATATTAGTACCTGCGTATTTAAAACCGCCAATGGCGGTTTTAAATTGGTAAAAAGATAAAAGCACTTGACAATTTAATTTTTTTGACTATATTCAGGGTAGCAAAACAAATCAAGGAGTTTATAAATTATGGATAAAAATGAAATTGCTCAGAAACCAAAAGTATATATCAGAAAACCAAATTCGTGTCGTGATAAAATTTTTCTAGAAGGCGTTAAAAGATTGATGAGTGTTTGGGATACTTGTGGTTCGAATCGTTTGAATAAATTGGCAGAAATATTTGAAGAAATGGGCAAGGATGCAACTTTTAATCGTTTCGAGTGCAACTTTTTTGCGGATGTATTCAAAAGTGCAAAGAACGGTTTTATAGAAAAATACAATTCTTTTGCTATAAACCTTGATTATAATGGTAATTTATATTTTTGGATAATGTTGTTAGATGCTGAAACAAGATATAAATTAGCAGGTGAAATATGGCCTTTGATGAATCGTCCTGGTTTGGTTTTAGACTTATTTATTTCTAGTGGTTTTGCAAATTTGAAAGATTTAATAAAAGCTTTTAAATCTGGAATGAGAGCAAATAAAGAAAACATCGAATTATTTAAAAATATACTGTGTAATGAATATAGCAAAGCTGATTCAAATAAGCGTGCTTTGATGCAGGATTCTGTGCGCGACATAGTTTCTTGTATAGAAGATTCTTCTTATAAAAAGAATACTCAATGTGTTTTTGGATTATATAGAAATTTTGAATTGCCATATAGACCAGACATCAAAAAGGCAAATTTTATCAATCAAAGAGCACAAATTATAAATGAAGATACAATGGCAATAATGAATTACTTAAAAGGACGGTATCAAGGTAAATAGTTTAAAAAACCTGTTTTGAAAAGAAACAGGTTTTTTGTTATGATATCTTCTTTATTCTGCGAATACGTTTTTCACAATTATCAAACGGACTTTCTAAAAACGATTGGGCGCAAAGGAAAGCTATTTCGATATCTATATCGTCTGCAGCCAAAGCCAATACGTTTATGTCATCGTGAAAGCGGTCATCGCGTGCTTGTTCTGGTCTTTCACATCGGGATGCGCGTATATGTCTGTATCTGTTTGCAGCTATTTCCATACCTGCCCCGGTACCGCATATTAAAATTCCGCGTGATTCAGGATTGTCCAACATTTTGTCCGCCAATTTGGATGCGATATCTGGAAAATCTACTGGCTCAGTTGGATTGTCTGTTCCCAAATCTACAACCTTGTATCCATCAGCTGATAACATTTCATAAAGATATAATTTTAATCCTACACCACGATGGTCTGCTGCCAAATAAACGGTCATATCTTGTTTATTCATTTATCATCCTTTCTTTTTGATAATTTACATTCTAAACCAGTATTACATGTTATATTTAATGTTTTATAAGATAGTGTTCCTGTCATTTCTGCATTAGCGAAAACATTAGCAACATTTACAATTGCATTACCATCCAATGTACCATGTAAAAATAAAGTTTGTGCCTGAATATCACCATGAACTGCACCACCACGTCCAATCACTATGGTTTCAGCGGTTATATTACCTGTGACGATACCATGAATTTGAACTGTGTGGTCTGTGTTTATATCGCCATTCATATTACAACCTGCCCCGATGATTGTGGGGGATTTTTTTTCATCTGCGTTTGTAAATGCTAACATTGTATCCTTCCTTATTCTTTTACAAAATTGATTGGGTTAAAAGGTGTTCCTTTGTATCTGATTTCATAGTGCAAATGTGGACCAGTAGAACGACCAGATGAACCGCCTAGACCAACGACTGTCCCTGGACGAACACCATCGCCACGTGAAACCATAATTTTAGATAAATGTGCGTACAATGTTGTGAAACCTAAACCATGGTCAATTTCTACTGTTGTACCATATCCCAACCTTTCACCAGCAGATATAACACGACCAGGAGCCACAGCATATAATTCTGTACCAATTTTACCTGCAAAATCGATACCCTTGTGTTGTTTGGATTTGCCTGTAAATGGATCGTTCCTAGTTCCATACGGCGAAGTAATTGTTGTTTTAGATACGGGTGCCCCCAAAGGTAGCATTTGGGTTAAACGGTTTAAACCATGCCATTGTTCAATATCTTTTGCAATTTTTTTATATTTTGAATTTGTGTTCTTTTTTGTATCAATCGGTTTATAGGCAGCCCCAGTAAAAGGACTGGAATAATCATTAGCCTTTTCAACTAGTTTGCTTTCATTTAAACCCAATTTTGTTATAGTGGTATTTATTCTTTTTAGATTTTTGCGTAAATCAGCGATGTTGTCAGAGGTCAATTTAGAAACTGCATCAACGATTTGTTGGTCTGCATCAGCTATTTCGTTAAAAGATTCAGAAATTTGTTGATTTTGTTGTTTTACTGTATCATTTTCGTTACGCACCAGTTCAAATTCCAAAGATATTTCAGATATTTTCTCAAACTCTGGTGTATAGTTTTCGTCTTCCATCATTTCTGTGATTTTTGTGTGCAAGAAATCTAATTCGCCTGATATTTTTGATTTTGTGTTTAATAAATTCTCTTTTTCAGAATCAGAAATTTTTTCTTTGGAGGCTTTTAATATTTTATCGTCTGTTATGGTCAAAGTTCTGGTCAATTCATTATACTTTTTCAAATAAACTTTCAAATCTGTCATCTGACGATAATGCTGATTACGTGCCTGCTCTAATTGTTGAGTACGTTTTTGCAACAAAGGTCTGTGATAAACATAAACATAAGTTGACCAAGCCGCCCAAATAGACATAGTAAAAATCATACAAAATTTTGCAAAACGCCAAAAACTACTTTGTTGATACGTATGTACCCGTCCATCTGGTGTATCCATGACCGTACAATCGCGTGGTGGAAATAAAGCCGAGATACCACGCCAAATCGCTCTGAACGGTGCGGTCAGTAATTCCCAAATCGAAGAAAAATATCGTGCTATAAAACTTATCATATTTAGTTAAGTGTAGCCAACCATTCATCAATAGTCAAGTCAGACCGTAAAATTGATTCATTATTCATATTTGTGCCACAATACAAACTGGTGCCAGTTTTTACCCCCTGTTTTGCACGAATTAAAACCCTTTCAGCAGTGTGTTTTTTGCTGAAAAGCGGAAATATTTGTATATCACCAAAATGTCTGTCCGATAAAACTGATATAGCAATATCCGTTATCAATGCATCTGATATCATACAAAAATATCCCTGGGGTCTTACGCGCGCTATGCTACGTTTAATCCAGCGTGTAATATCAGTGGCGTGATGTGCTTTTGTGTTTCCTGGTGTCCCCATGAAGTAAGGCGGATTTGTGACAACTAAATCAAATGTTTCTGGGGTTGCCCAATGTAAAATGTCTGCATTTACCAGATTGATTTGTTTGTTATTTAATTCCATATTGATTTTGCATGCATCCAACATTTCAGAAGATATGTCAATACCAGTAATTTGAGCATTTGGATTTCTGTGTAATATACACAAAGATACCCCGCCCGTTCCAATACCGACATCTAAAATTTGTTTTGCTTTGATTGGTACGTATGCCGCTAACCATACCGCATCAGATGTTGGATTGTAAATACTACGTTTCATAATAACGCGACCACCCAATAATGTAAAATTTGCTTGTTTTTCTGGCATAGCTATATAATAATATAAAAAAAACATAAGGCAAGCAAATGTTTGATAACCTTTTAGTAGCAAGTACTGCAATCAGTTCATTTAATAATGCGGCTTTGTTAAATCCATTTTTCTTTGCGGTGGCTGTATTGTTGTTGCCGTTGTTTGTAATGGTTTATTTATATGGACGTGATTTTGTGTCTAGGTTTGGTTGGAATAATCAAAATGCAGAATCAAAAACTGCATTTTGGTCTGCTGCTGTTTTGGGGTTATTTATAATATTGTTTGGTGGTAATTATGCGGTAATACGTGGCGGTATTTCTTTGTTGCCATTGGTATTGGCTGTAATTTTGTTTTTATTAATGATAATTGTATCTAATAATTTTGTTCGTTTAAAATATATTGAAAAAATACATGACAGGAAATCAAAATGGTTGGTGTTTATCGCATTATTATTAGGTGTCGCGTTTTCTGGTTTAATGACTTGGTGGGGAATATTATTACAACTTAGTGCTGTTATTTGTGGGACAATAATTGGCTGTAGATTGCGCAAAGACATTTCTTGGGTTGGTTTAATTACTTTGGTTTATGGTATGATGATTGTGGCAGTTTTAATGCAACCTGAATTTTTCAGATTTGGTCAATTAGGACATTTGACTTTGATTCATTTGATTGGTCTTGTTTTAGGTGGTTTTTTTGTGGTTACAACTTTTGTTTCTAAATATGTCAAGGCGCGTAATAAAATGCGTCAAAGTGTTTTTGTAAAATTAAAATGGTTATTTAGAATTGTATCAATCTTGGCTTTGATTTTGTTTATTTCTACTGAATCAGTGCCTGTATTTTTGGGTTTGTTGATTTCTTTGGCTTGTTTGGAAACTTTGAATATATATCATGCTAAAAAGATACAAGATATTTTGTACAAACAGTCTTGGGCTGTGATGATGATTGTTTGCGGAATATTGATAGTATGTCCTGTTATCAGTGCATTAGGTATTGTTTATTTATCGTTCTTGTCCAACAAAGTAAAATTAAATGATTTTACAGGTTTGTTATAATTTGTTATATTTATTGAATATCTTTGTTTGTCTTTTTAATGTAGTATTAAGGCAAAGTAATATAAAAAAATGGATGAGAAATGGCAACTGTTATAGATCCTACTGCAATTGTTAAACCCGGCGCAGTCATTGGAAATGACTGTAAAATTGGACCTTATTGTATTATTGGTCCCAATGTTGTGTTGGGTGATCGGGTTGAATTGGTATCAAATGTTGTAATTGATGGTAAAACATCAATTGGTGATGATTCTATTGTTTATCCTTTTGCTGTATTGGGTGTAATGAGTCAGGATTTAAAATGGCAAGATGAATCAGCTATGACTGGTTTGCGCATTGGTAAAAGATGCAAGATACGTGAATATGTGACTATTCATTCTGGAACACCTGCATCGGATGGGACAGAGATAGGTGATGATTGCCAAATTATGGTTAATGCACATGTGGGACATGATTGTAAAATTGGTAATGGTGTAGTTATGTCCAATTTAGTTCAAGTTGCTGGTCACGTTGAAATAGAAGATTTTGCTATTTTATCTGGTGGTGTAATGGTATTACAATTTGTGCGTATCGGTCGAAATGCTTTCATTGCTGGGATGAGTGGTGTTGGTGACGATGTGTTGCCATATTCTATTTATGAGGCGGCTGGTGCGCGCGCTTTGTATCGAACAATAAATCGTGTTGGTTTAATGCGTCACGGATTTACAAATGATGATATGCATGCAATCCACAATGTTTATTGTTCTGTATTTGGTTGCGATGTTGATAATAGTTCTTTGACAGATAAATTAAATAAAGTTCGTAAAGAAGTAAAAAATAATAAATATGCTATGGATGCCATAGATTTTATAGAAAATCGTTCTAAACGTGGTATAAGAACAGAAAAAAATGATAAACACGATTAGCAAAAAAAAGAAAATTTTTATAATAGCTGGTGAAGTTTCTGGTGATGTTCTAGGCGCAAAGATTATGCGTGAAATGCCTGGTGTTGAATTTGTTGGTATCGGTGGTCAAAATATGATTGATGTGGGGTTAAAATCTTTTTTCCCTATGTCTGATTTGGCGGTTTTAGGTATATTTGAAGTTTTGGCACATGCACGTACTTTGACACAACGTATAAATCAAACTGTGGCCGCTATAATTCATGAAAGACCAGATGTTGTTTTAACCATAGATTCACCAGGATTTGCCAAAGCAGTTGTAAAAAAAATCAAAAAAAATAATGTTGATAAATCTATTCGTTTTTATCATGTTGTTGCGCCACAGGTTTGGGCTTGGGGTAAATGGCGCGCTAAAAAATATGCAAAAATATTTGATAAATTGTATGCTTTTTTTGATTTTGAAGTGCCATATTTTACTAAATATGGTTTAAATACTGTTGCGGTTGGTCATCCAATTGCAGATGGTTTAGATAAATACAAAGCAGATAAAAAATCCGACAAAATAATTACTTTGGTTCCGGGTAGTCGTATGAACGAAGTGAAAAAGTTATTACCAGTGTTTCAAAAAACTGTTGATATGTTAAATGTATGTGGATACAAAGATTACAAATATGTGATACCAACCGTAGAAACAACAGACAAATATATTAAAAATCATGTAAAGGGTTGGACGGTTAAACCAGAAATTATTCCTGGAAACCAAAGATATGATTTGTACGCAAATACATACATAGCTGTGGTTGCCAGTGGAACGGTGTCTGCTGAATTAGCGATAATGCATATACCAGCCATAGTTGTGTATAAAATGAATCCATTGACCATAGTTTTGGGACATATATTGTTGCGTATAAAATGGGTTTCTTTGGTTAATATTTTAATGAATAAAATGATTTATCCAGAATTATTGGGACGACAAGCAACTCCATGTAATATCATGAATTGTTTGCAACAATTAACTTTGCCAGCTATAAGAAAACGTATGATTGCGGATTTAAAAGAAGCGGATAATAAATGGCAAAAAGATTCTCAAATCCCAGCAACAATAATTGCAGAAGATATTTTGAAATAAAAAATATGTTTTCGTGTAATTATGCGACAATTATTTATTATGTAAATCTTGATCTTTGACTACTGTTATGCTTGATGTAGCGTTTTCTGTAGCTGCACAATATACCTTGCCATTTTCATAATAACGATGCATTTTTGGACATGTTTGACCGTTGTCTGAAACCACAGTTTGTAAACACCAACTTTTACCAGTTTTTATTGATACACGTTGTTTAGCATTAAATGTATTTGGCAATATATCTTCATTACATACTTTATCATTATCGGTTGCTGATGCTATTGGTAGGTAACGTTGGCAGGTATCTGACGTACCGTTTTTGCTGCGGCGATTACCATTTTCCCAACAAGAACACATACCCCAAGATTGTACGTCTATTTTACCTGTATATCCAATTGGACACATATTTTCATTTGATATGAAATTGTACCAATAATGCAGAGTTTTGTTATCAGTGCCCTCAGCAAATATTGTGCTTGAATTATCTATTTCACAAAAATTATTTTCTTTATAAC
>Ga0310786_10002352_pt1 | contig 29069 bp, 22 predicted proteins | sample AusTroGonzalo_MG_FD_203881 | JGI IMG/M metagenome (GOLD analysis project Ga0310786, IMG submission 203881) | Bovine rumen microbial communities from tropical cattle in Woodstock, Queensland, Australia - Gonzalo_03 (v2) (version 2) | ecosystem: Host-associated > Mammals > Digestive system >...
CCGTCAAACACAATCCGCTTCACCTCCTTGCCGTTGATGGTTATTTTGCCATCCTCGTCAATCACGGCTCCTGGCAAACGTTTGGTGAGGTCCCTGAAAGAGGTGCTTTCACTCATTTCACTGATAAGGTCTTTGCCCTTCAGACGGAAAGTGACAGGTACTGAATATTTCGCGCGGACGGCTTCACCGTTTTGCTTGCCAGGCGTCCATTTCGGCATGGCGCTGATCACACGGAGGGCTTCCTCATCAAGGGAAGAGTACGTCGGCTTTGTCACCCTTGCGTTGCTGATGCTACCGTCTTTCTCGACAATGAAACTGACGATGACACTTCCCTGAGTGCCTGCCTCTTTTGCATCTTCAGGATAACGCACATTGGTGCTTAGATATTGCATCAGTCCAGCAAAACCGCCAGGGAATTGCGGTACCTCATCCACCTTGTCGAAGACATCAGGCTGACTGACCAGTTCATTGTCTATTTCTTCCTGATGTTTGACGGTGGTGATGATAAGTGCGCCATACTTGCCTTTTTCGCCGTATGACCTGACGGCAGCCTTTTCCCTCATCGTAGCCACGCTGGCGACGGCATCTCTGGGGAGAGCCCGCACCTGTTCCACTGTGGCAATCTTTTTGTCAACGATGAGCAACGGTTCTTCTCCTTTCTTTTTGGTATTGAGGATAATGACAGCCGCATTCGGCTCTGTCTCTTCCAGCGTGGCATCATAAGCTTTCAGTTCGTCATGGTTTTTTGGTTCTACTACCTCTATGACATTAATCCCCTGGTTACTACCAGTCTTGATGGTGGCATTTTTCTTGCCTTTCTTTACGGGCACCTGCTTCTGAGGCTGGTCGTTCTTATAGACCACGTCGGTAACGGTCTCGGCATTGAGGGCGAGGGTGACGCCAATGATGGGCAGCAGGGCAAGGAGTTTCCATACGCTGTTGCGATTTGATTTTGTCTTCATAATCATTGTTACTCTGTTTTTGAGGGTACTGTTCGAGATACCGTTGGCCAGAGAGTACCCGCTCTGGACAGCAGCCTTACGGATTAAGAGCTGTAGATACTGAATGTCATTGAATCCGTGAGAGAGTACCTGTTGGTCAGCCTCATACTCGTGGATGGTGCGCAGGTCGGCGCGGAGCATCCACATTGCGGGGTTGAACCATTGCAGGGCAGTGAGCAGTTCCACCAGAACGACATCGGCAGAGTGATGCAGCCGGAGGTGTTCCAGTTCATGTGTCAAGAGGGCAGTCTCGCCCTTCTCATAGTCGTCGTGATTCATAAATACCGTGTTCCACCAACTGAAAGGCGTACTGATCTTCTCGCAGACAGCTATCCGCCGGCCATCCGATAAGGAATGAATCTCGCTCTCGGCAGCCATCCTGTGCAGCCGCCATAGCGACAACAGTATCTTCGACAAGACCACTACGACACCTATTATATATATAAGAGTCAGCAGTAGTTGCCAATTAATTGGCTGTTCTGTCTCAGCTTCAGTCATCACGGGTGCAACCTCGGATAGTTCCGCAGGTACCATCGTTGACATCTGTTCCGTTGCTGTAGGAATGACCTCTACCGTCTGGTGAATCGTAATCACGCAAAGTGGTAATACAAACGAAGCGACGGCAGTCGACAACAGCACGATGCGGTTGAGCCGATGCCAAGTCTCGTTGGCTACCAGCAGTCGCCAGAAGATATAGAAGACGGCAATCAGCACGGCTACTTTCAGTTCGTAGGTGAGAAACAGGGTCATCATTTCTTGGATTCTTTGTATGCTTCAACTTGGGAAATGAGTTCGCGCAGTTCATCGACGGAGAGTTTTTCCTCCTTCAGGAAGGTTGATACCAGTCCCTTATAGGAGTCCTCGATGTAGTTGTCCACCAGTCGGAAGATGTTTTTCTTCGCATAGTCCTGTTCTGAGATGAGGGCATGGTATTGGTAGGTAGAGCCATATTGCTTGTGGCCGATATAGCCTTCACGCTCAAGACGGCGGACGATGGTAGACAGCGTGTTGACATGCGGACGTGGCTCCTCGTAATGTTCGAGCAGTTCCCTGACGAACATGGGGCCGTGCTGCCAGAACAGCTCCATCACTTCCCGTTCTTTATTCGTTAGTTTCTTCATTTCGTTTACGTTTGTGCGTTTAACATCAATGACGAATTCAGTATCTGGCGGCAAAGATAACTAAAAAAACAGAAGCGCACAACTATTTTCTGTAGTTATGCGCTTCCGTTAAGTCCTTTAAATAGTTGTTCACCCAGCTTAACACCGTTATAAACAGCAATAATTGTGGGAGGAAACGTTGCTACCGCCTACGGTTTAGGAGTAGGCATAAGAAGCCTAAGAAGCTACTTTTTACTTTCGAAAGTAAAAAACAGGAAGAATATTTGTTTTTCTAAAGTAAAATTCGTACCTTTGCAGCAGAATTAATAAGAAGAAGACAGATGGATAGATTGTATAAAACATACGGTCGACTATTGGCGGAAACGGATTTGAGCTTTACCAGATATCTCTATGAGAAGATAAACTGGGATAATAAATTGATTGTAATTAAAGGTGCCAAGGGAGTCGGCAAGACGACCATGCTGCTTCAGCACATCTTGCGCACTTTCGCTGACAAGGAGAAAGCGCTATATGCCTCGTTAGACCATATCTGGTTCGCCAACCACAGTATCCTCGATTTGGCAGAGTATCACTATACTCACGGTGGAACCCATCTTTTTCTGGACGAGGTGCATAAGTATAAGGGATGGCAACAGGAAATAAAAAACATATATGACTCATACCCTCATCTGAACATCGTGGTGACAGGGTCGTCTATGCTGAAACTGGAAGAGTCGTTGGTTGGAGACCTCTCACGCCGTCATCGTCAGTATACGCTGGAAGGACTGTCGTTCAGGGAGTACCTTTTGCTGGAGCAAGTGGTGTCATTGCCAGTTCTTGCTTTGGAGGAGGTTCTGCACAATCACTTTATGAAAGCATCGCAGATAACGTCGAAGGTGAAGGTACTGCAGCATTTTGACAGGTACATTGAGTCAGGCTATTATCCCTTTTACCGTGAAGAGGGTGACGGATTCTTCGACCGCCTGCAACAAGTCATCGACACGATAACCACCAGTGAGATTCCTTCGGTTAGCAATATTGAATATGACTCCGTCTATAAAGCCAAGCAACTGTTGGCAGTTTTGGCAGAACGAACGCCATACACACTAAACATCTCATCGCTCTGCAACTCGTTGCAGTCATCACGCAACAATGTATTGAAGTTGGTAGATTTGATGGATAAGGCAGCACTGGTGCGTCGGCTCTACTCCGTCGATGACGGCATGAATATGCTGACAAAGCCAGAAAAGATTCTATTCTATAATACAAATCTGATGTACTGCCTGACACCTCAGGTGGATAACGGAACGATGCGTGAGACTTATTTTGCCTCGCAGATAGGAGTAGGCCACAAGATATGTATGCCCAATCAGGGTGATTTGATGGTAGATGGTAAATGGCTGTTTGAAGTTGGCGGCAAGGGGAAGGGTTTCAAGCAGATTAAAGACATTGAAAGCAGTTATGTTGTCAGTGACGATATGGAGATTGGTCATGGCAATAAGATCCCGCTTTGGCTGTTCGGACTATTATATTGATGTGCTTCTTTCTCTTCGGCACGTGGCACCGACAGAGGAAGTCCCTTATCCCATAGTCTTCTGGCTCGTGACGGCCTCTCGCATTTCCTTCAGGAGGTCGCTGGCGAAGATGAAGTCGGTGAGTCGGCGGTTGGTGGAGTTCATGATTTCCGAAGAAACGCCCTGCCACTCCTTGTGTCCCTCGTAGATGAAGATGATGTTTTCGCCGATGCCCATGACGGAGTTCATGTCGTGGGTGTTGATGATGGTGGTCATGTTGAACTCCTGGGTAATGGAGTGGAGCAAGTCGTCAATGACAAGCGAGGTCTTCGGGTCGAGTCCTGAGTTGGGCTCGTCGCAGAAGAGGTATTTCGGGTTCAGGGCGATGGCACGTGCAATGGCTACGCGCTTCTGCATGCCGCCGCTGATTTCGCCTGGGAACTTTTGCTCAGCACCCATCAGGTTCACGCGGTCTAAGCAGTCCATGGCGCGCTTCTGCCGCTCGCGCAGGTTCATTTTCGAGAACATGTCGAGCGGGAACATGACGTTCTCGAGGACGGTGAGCGAGTCGAAGAGTGCTGCCGACTGGAAGATCATGCCCATCTCGCGGCGCATGTGTACCTTCTCTTTCTTCGACATCTTTACGAAATCACGACCGTCGTAGAGTACCTGTCCGCTCGTCGGGTCGAACAGTCCAACAAGGTTCTTCATCAGCACGGTCTTGCCGCTGCCGCTCTGTCCAATGATGAGGTTAGTCTTTCCGTCCTCGAAAACGGTAGAGATGTCTTTCAGCACCTCCTTACCGTCAAAGCTTTTATATAGATTCTTGACCTCAATCATTTTTTATGGAGTTAAGGAGTTAAGGAGTTAAGGAGTTAAGACAAATGTTATGGACGGGGGTTACGGCTTGATTCCATTATTGTTGATGATTCCTGTGCAGTAGGCGTTAAGAAGTTTGCTTGTCTCTTCGATAGAGTCGCGTAGGTAGTTGAACTGTTCTGGAACAATGTATTCTAAGTCTCTTGACAATATGATATAGTCTCTGCACTCTTCTAAACTACCTTGGGCAGTGTTGAGGAACCTCAGTTTGTCTGCTTTGCCTAATTTCTTATATCCTTCAGCAATGTTCGCTTCTATAGATACAGCTGCTCGTCTGAATTGTGATGTCAATCCAAATAACTCCTCTTTCGGGAATACCTTCGTCGTTCTATAAACTAACAATACAAACGAATGAGCCTTTTGCCAGGCAACGATATTCTCAAAACTAAAAGTAGCCATACTTAATTATATTTTTATGCTTTAAATATTTTATTACACATGCTTTAAACTATTGTCTTAACTCCTTAACTCCCTAACTCCTTAACTCCTCAACTTAGTAATTGCGTGAGGAAAACATCAGAGAAAAGTATGAGCACGCTCGATGTGACGACGGCATCGGTCGAAGCCTTGCCCACATTGACGCTGCCGCCCTCGACGGTGTAACCGCAAAAAGCGGGGACGCTGGCAATGATGAAGGCGAAGAACTGGCTCTTGATGATGCTCATCCACATGAACCAGGGCACGAAGTCGTGCTGCAGGCCGGCCGTCAGGTCGTCGGGCGGCATGATATGGCCGACGTAGGCCGTGGCGTAGGCACCGACAATGCCCATAGCCGACGAGAAGATGACGAGGAAGGGCATGATGGTGAGCAGTCCCAGGATCTTGGGCAGGATGAGGTAGCAGGCGGAGTTGACACCCATGATGTCGAGGGCGTCAATCTGCTGTGTGACGCGCATGGTGCCCAGTTCCGAGGCGATGTTCGAGCCTACCTTTCCGGCCAGGATGAGGCACATGATGCTGCTCGAGAACTCCAGCAGCATGATTTCTCGGGTGGTGTAGCCGGCCACCCACCGTGGCATCCAGGGCGACTCGATGTTCATCTTCATCTGGATGCAGATGACCGCACCGATGAAGAACGAAATGAGCAGCACAATGCCGATGGAGTTGACGCCGAGCTGTGCCATCTCCTTGACATACTGTTTCCAGAACATGCGGAACCTTTCCGGCACGGAGAACGTCCGTCCCATCAGTATCAGGTAGCGGCCGAAAGTGGTCAGCCATTTGCTTAACAACATGCTGTTTTCGCTTTTTTGTGTGCAAAGGTACAACTTTCAGGTCAAAACTATTGTCCTTTAACTCCCTTTAACTCCTTTAACTCCCTAAACTCCTATAAAAATAGTACCTTTGCACGCAAAAACCGTAATTATGGAAGAAGAAAGCACGGTATTGCGTACCGAAGGACTCATCAAGCGCTATGGCAAGCGCACGGTGGTGAACGATGTGAGTTTCGACGTCCGCCAAGGTGAGATAGTTGGTTTGCTGGGACCTAACGGCGCCGGTAAGACCACGTCGTTCTACATGACCACGGGCCTCATTGTCCCTAATGGCGGCCACATCTACTTAGGCGACGAGGAGGTGACCACCTACCCTGTCTATAAGCGCGCCCGCGCCGGCATCGGCTACCTGGCCCAGGAGGCCTCGGTGTTCCGCAAGATGTCGGTCGAGGACAATATCCTGTCGGTGCTCGAGATGACTGGCAAGCCGCGCGCCTACCAGCTGCAGAAGTTGGAGGACCTGATCAAGGAGTTCCGCTTGGGCAAGGTGCGGAAGAACAAGGGCGACCAGCTCTCGGGCGGTGAGCGCCGCCGCACGGAGATAGCACGCTGTCTGGCCATCGAGCCGAAGTTCATCATGCTTGACGAGCCGTTCGCCGGCGTAGACCCCATCGCCGTGGAGGACATCCAGCACATCGTCTGGCGACTGAAGTACAAGAACATCGGCATCCTCATCACCGACCACAACGTACACGAGACGCTGAGCATCACCGACCGCGCGTACCTGCTGTTCGAGGGCCGCATCCTGTTCAAGGGCAAACCAGAGGACCTGGCCGCCAACCCCATCGTGAAGGAGAAATACCTCGGCTCGAACTTCGTGCTGCAGAAGAAAGACTTCCAGCTGCTTGACGAGGAGAAGCGCCGCAAGGAGGCAGCTGAAGATGAGCAGATAATATAAACATTATCCACTTACTCGACCCAAAAGTATGGAACGAAAACAAATGACGAACGAGCGTACACAGAACCAAGCATGCTTGGATTCTGAGGAGCGAGGAGAACAAAGACGGAATCAAGTCATCGACAATATCCGGCAGGTGGCTGCTCGTGTGCTACCCAAGGGTTCGACGCTCTACCTTTACGGGTCACGTGCACGAGGAGACTGGCGTGAGGACTCAGACTGGGATTTGCTGCTACTGCTCAATAAGTCGAAACTGGAACATGGTGACTTTGACAAATATTCTTATCCATTCGTTCTCTTAGGCTGGGACTTCGGCGAGGACATCCGTCCCCACGCCTACACCAAGAGTGAGTGGTTTGACGGTCCGCATGCCATGTTTTACTTTAATGTAGAAGAAGATAAGGAGATACTTTATGAGTCTTAGTGAGAACGAGCGACAGATTATTGTCGAAAGAGAACTGGAAAAGGCGCTGCGGACATACGATGATATGGCGTTCAATGCGCGTGAGGGCAAGTGGGAAGCCGCAGCTAACCGCCTCTACTATGCGTTGTTCCACGCGATCTCGGCTCTGCTCATCAGCGACGGTCATAACGTAAAGAGCCACCGTGGCATCATGTCTATGTTCGGTGAACATTACGTCCGCACGGAAATATTCTCCCATAAAGATGGCTCGTTGCTGTCTGATCTGGTCATCATGCGCGACAATGCAGACTATAACTGTTTTTTCGAGGCAAACGAGGAAAAGATCTCTCCTTATATAGAGCCCACTCAACAGCTCATCGAAAAAATTAGGAAGTATATTAACAGCCGACAATAAATGAACAAGTTTGAAAAAACAATAAATAATTTGGCGGTTCGCGCAAAATTGCGTAATTTTGCAGCCCAATTTGAAACAGTAATAATATAATAAGGTATAAGAAGAGATGAACATTACGTTTGAGAACCCCGACAAAATCAATGGTTTGATGACCATCACTGTCGAGAAGGAAGACTACAGCGAGAAGGTCGAGAAGACCCTGAAAGACTACCGCCGTCGCGCCAACATTCCCGGATTCCGCCCGGGTCAGGCACCGATGGGCATGATTAAGAGACAGTTTGGCACGCAGCTGAAGGTTGACGAAATCAACCGCCTGTTAGGTGAGAAGCTGATGGCATATATCCGTGAGAACAAAATCCAGATGCTGGGCGAGCCTCTGGCCAGTGAGAAGCAGACACCTCAGGATCTGGAGAAAGACGGCCCGTTCACCTTTATGTTTGACATTGCCGTTGCTCCCGAGTTTACGGCTGAGCTGACGGAGAAGGATAAGATAAACTATTACACCATCAAGGTGGATGACAAGCTCATTGACGACCAGGTGCAGATGTACGCTTCGCAGGCTGGTGAGTTCATGAAGGCTGACGTATTCAGCGGCAACGACACGCTGACGGGTGACCTGCGCCAGCTCGACGCCGATGGCAACACGCTGGAAGGCGGCATCACCACCGACAGTGCCATGGTCATGCCGGCCTACATCAAGGTGGACGACCAGCGTAAGCTGTTCGACGGTTGCAAGCCCGGCGACATCATCACGTTCAATCCGAAGAAGGCCTATCCAGACAACGATGCCGAGGTGGCTGCCCTGCTGAAGCTGACGAAGGACGACGTGAAGTATCTGGACTGCGACTTCAGCTACCAGGTGACGGAGATCCGCCACTTCCAGCCCGCCGAGGTAAACCAGGCTTTGTTCGACCGCGTGTTTGGCACGGGTGTCGTGAATGGCGAGAAGGAGTTCCGCCAGAAGATAGCCGACATGCTGGAGGCTCAGATGGTACAGAACAGCGACTACAAGTTCTTGCTTGACGTTCGCGCGTATATAGAAAATAAGGTGGGCGAGCTGACGTTCCCTGAGGCTCTGCTGAAGCGCGTGATGAAGCTGAACAACAAGGACAAGGGTGAGGAGTATGTCGAGAAGAACTTCGAGGGCAGCATCCGCGAGCTGAAGTGGCACCTCATCAAGGAGCAGTTGGTGGCTGCCAACGGCATCAAAATTGAGGATGCCGATGTGAAGGCCATTGCCAAGGAAGCCGTGCGCCACCAGTTTGCACAGTACGGTATGGAGAATGTTCCTGAAGATGTGCTGGAGCAGTATGCCGACGAGCAGCTGAAGAAGGGTGAGAACGTGGAAGGAATGGTGGACCGTGCTGTTGACCTGAAACTGACTGCCGCGCTGAAGAATGTGGTGAAACTGACCAAAAAATCGGTCTCTCTCGCCGATTTTAACAAGCTGATGCAGGAAAAATAGTTAATTTCCTCAAAAATAATTGTAACAACGCAGGGTTATCGACTTTTTTTCTTAACTTTGTATCTCGCAAAGGAAAGAAAGAAGGTCGATAACCGCTTTTTACCCCCTTTGCTCAAACAAATAACAGTGTATATGAACGACTTTAGAAAATATGCTACGAAGCATTTAGGAATGAACGGCCAGGCACTCGACGATGTCATGCGGGTGCAGTCACAGTATTTGAACCCCTACATCCTGGAGGAGCGCCAACTGAACGTGACGCAGATGGATGTCTACTCGCGTCTGATGATGGATCGCATCATCTTCCTCGGCACGCAGATTGACGACTACACGGCAAACACGCTGCAGGCACAGCTGTTGTACCTCGACTCGGTGGACGCCGGCAAGGACATCTCGCTCTATATCAACTCGCCGGGTGGCAGCGTCACCGCCGGACTGGGCATCTACGACACTATGCAGTTCATACAGAGTGACGTGGCTACCATCTGCACGGGCATGGCCGCCTCGATGGCCGCCGTGCTGCTTGTGGCCGGACAGGAAGGCAAGCGGTCGGCGCTGACTCACAGCCGCGTAATGATTCACCAGCCGCTCGGCGGCGTACAGGGTCAGGCTTCCGACATTGAGATCGAGGCCAAGGAAATCCTGAAGTTCAAGAAGGAGCTGTACACCATCATTTCGGAACATTCGCACACGCCTTACGAGAAGGTGTACCAGGACTCCGACCGCAACTACTGGATGACGGCTGAGGAAGCCAAGGAGTACGGAATGATAGACCAAGTATTGACGAGAAAACAGTAAATGAGAAAGACATGCAGCTTCTGTGGAAGAAGCGACAAGGAAGTAAGGCTGCTGATAACGGGTATCAACGGCTACATCTGCGAAGACTGTGCTGCGCAGGCTTATAAGATTGTGCAGGAGAACCTGCAGGAGCAGTCCGGCAGCACCGGCAAGGGGAAGTTCAGCCCGAATCGTGTGCCGAAACCGCGTGAGATCAAGGAGTACCTGGACCAGTACGTCATTGGTCAGGACGAGGCCAAGCGGTTCCTGTCGGTGGCCGTGTACAACCACTACAAGCGGTTGCAGCAGCCCGAGGACAAGGACGGCGTGGAGATTGAGAAGTCGAACATCATCATGGTGGGTTCGACGGGCACGGGCAAAACACTGCTGGCACGCACCATTGCCCGGCTGTTAGACGTGCCGTTCACCATCGTCGACGCTACGGTGTTCACCGAGGCGGGCTATGTGGGTGAGGACGTGGAGAGTATCCTGACACGCCTGCTGCAGGTGGCCGACTTCAACGTGGAGGCTGCGCAACGCGGCATCGTCTTCATCGACGAGATAGACAAGATAGCCCGAAAGAGCGACAACCCCAGCATTACGCGCGACGTTAGCGGTGAGGGTGTGCAGCAGGGACTGCTGAAGCTGTTGGAGGGTACGACGGTGAACGTGCCGCCGAAGGGCGGTCGCAAGCACCCCGACCAGGAGTACATCGGCGTCGACACGCGCAACATCCTGTTTATCTGTGGTGGTGCCTTCGACGGCATTGAGCAGAAGATTGCTCAGCGCATGAACACGCACGTGGTGGGCTATAACTCGGTGCAGAATGTCCGCAAAATTGACAAGAACGACCTAATGAAATACGTGATGCCACAGGACTTGAAGTCCTTTGGACTCATTCCGGAGATTATCGGTCGTCTGCCGGTGCTCACCTATCTGAACCCATTGGACCGTGCGGCGCTGGAACGTATTCTGGTGGAGCCGAAGAACAGTATCATCAAGCAGTATATCAAGCTGTTCCAGATGGATGGCATCGAACTGACGTTCGCTCAGGATGCGCTCAACCTGATGGTCGACCGTGCCGTGGAGTATAAGCTCGGTGCCCGTGGACTGCGTTCCATCGTCGAGAGCATCATGATGGATGCCATGTACGAGATTCCATCAAAGAAAGTCAAGAAATTTGAGGTAACACTCGACTACGCGCGCCAGCAACTCGACAAGTCGCACCTGCAGAAGTTGGCATCGTAACAACCATTAAATGAAAGAAGGAACAAAAAGCTGTCATCGTGACAGACAAACATTGAAAGAAGGAACTATATGACCGGGAAAGTTAATCTTACCGAAGCTTTGAAGAAATACTTCGGCTTCGACACATTCAAGGGAGACCAGAAGGCCATCATCCGCAATGTGCTCAATGGCAAGGATACATTCGTGCTTATGCCTACCGGCGGCGGCAAGTCGCTTTGCTACCAGCTGCCGTCGCTGCTCATGGAGGGTACGGCCATCGTCATCTCGCCCCTGATTGCACTGATGAAGAACCAGGTGGACGTCATCTCCAACCTCAGTGAGCACGAAGGGACGGCCCACTACCTGAACTCGTCGCTCAACAAGGCGGCCATCGACCAGGTGAAGGCCGACGTTAAGGAGGGTCGCACCAAACTGCTGTATGTGGCACCGGAATCGCTGACGAAGGAGGACAACGTGGACTTCCTGAAGTCGGTGAAGATTTCGTTCTATGCCATCGACGAAGCTCACTGCATCTCGGAGTGGGGCCACGACTTCCGCCCGGAGTACCGCCGTATACGGCCCATCGTCAACGAGATAGGTGCGGCGCCCATCATCGCGCTGACGGCCACCGCCACTGACAAGGTGCGTGCCGACATCAAGAAGAACCTGGGCATCCCCGACGCCGACGAGTTCAAGTCGTCGTTCAACCGCCCGAACCTGTATTACGAGGTGCGGTCGAAGACGAAAGACGTGGACAAGGACATCATCAAGTTCATCAAGCAGCACCCCGACAAGAGCGGCATCATCTACTGCCTGTCACGGAAGAAGGTGGAGGAGCTGGCCGAGATACTGCGGGCTAACGACATCAAGGCTTTGGCTTACCACGCCGGCCTCGACTCAGGTACCCGTGCTGAGACGCAGGACAAGTTCCTGATGCAGGAGATAGACGTCATCGTGGCCACCATCGCCTTCGGTATGGGCATCGACAAGCCCGACGTGCGCTTTGTCATACACTACGACATACCGAAGTCGCTCGAAGGCTACTATCAGGAAACGGGTAGGGCAGGCCGTGACGGCCGCGAGGGCATGTGCATAGCTTTCTACTCGTACAAGGATCTGCAGAAGCTCGACAAGTTCATGGAGGGCAAGCCCGTGGCCGAGCAGGACATCGGGCGCCAGCTGCTGCAGGAGACGGCGGCCTACGCCGAGACGAGCGTCTGCCGCAGGAAGATGCTGCTACACTATTTCGGCGAGGAGTACACGCAGGAGAACTGCCACAACTGTGACAACTGCCTGCACCCGAAGAGCAAGATTGAGGCCAAGGAACAGCTCGTCACCGTGCTGGAGACCATCCTGGCCATCAAGGAGAACTTCCGCAGCGACTACATCATCGACTTCATCATAGGCAAGGAGACCGAGGAAATCATTGCCCATAAGCATCAGGACCACGACCTCTTCGGTGTGGGCGAGGGCATAGACGACAAGCTGTGGAACCCCGTCATCCGGCAGGCGCTCATTGCGGGCTACCTGACGAAGGAGGTCGAGAACTACGGACTGCTGAAAGTCACGTCGGCTGGCAAGAAGTTCATCAAGAAGCCGTCGTCGTTCATGATTGTCAAGGACAACGAGTTCAGCGAGGACGACGAGGCCACGCCCGAGCACGATGGTGGTACCAGTGCCCTCGACCCGACGCTGTCGGCCATGTTGCGTGACCTGCGTAAGAAGGTGAGCAAACGCATGGAGCGTCCGCCATACGTCATTTTCCAGGATGTGTCCATCGAGCAGATGGCCACCGACTACCCCGTCACGCTCGAGGAACTGAAGAACATTCAGGGCGTGGGTGAGGGCAAGGTGAAACAGCCCTACGCCAAGGAGTTCGTCGACCTGATCAAGCGCTACTGTGAGGAGAACGAAATTGTCCGGCAGGCCGACCTCCGCGTCCGTACTGTGGCCAAGAAGTCGATGCTGAAGGTGAAGATTATCCAGAACATCGACCGGCAAATCGACCTCGACGACATTGCCAACGCACAGAATATCGACTTCGAGGAACTGCTCGACGAGGTAGAGGCCATCGTCTACAGTGGCACGAAGCTGAACATCGACTACTTCCTTGATGAAGTGATGGACGAGGAGCATGTCGAAGACATCTACGACTACTTCGCCAGTTCCGACACCGATGACTTGGAGACGGCCATTCAGGAACTGGGTGGCGACTATTCGGAAGACGAAATCCGGCTCGTCCGCATCAAGTTCATCAGCGAGATGGCGAACTAAGGGTGAGTGGCGAGCCCTCTCATCCGGATGGGAAGCCCTCTCATCCGGATGGGAAGCCCTCTCATCCGGACGGGAAGCCCTCTCATCCGGACGGGAAGCCCTCTCATCCGGACGGGAAGCCCTCTTGTTTGGATGGTGGCTGTTCAATGGTCAATGGTGGTTGTTCACGTTGAGATGAGACAAATTCGAAAGTAAACCCTCTATAGATAGCTTAACCGGAAAACACCCCGCACTTCCCGCACCCCTTGCACCTATTTCAGTGCAAGGGGTGCGGGAAGTGCGGGTTCTTTTTTTGTTTCACCATCTATTACACGCGCGCGAAAGCTACTCCATTAACGACATCGCTAATGGGGGCTGAGTAGCTACATGGCATGGGCCTGCGTGTTAAAAACTCCTAACTCCTAACTCCTAACTCCTAACTAACTAAAAAAACTCCTAACTCCTAACTCCTAACTCCTAACTTTTTCGTACCTTTGCACGCAATATTTACGAAAAAGTATAAATTTATGGCTTCATTTATTGCAGATAAGATCGTGATGGACGGCCTGACGTTCGACGATGTCCTACTCATTCCCGCTTATTCCGAGGTACTGCCAAAGACGGTAGAGTTACGAACGCGCTTTTCGCGGAACATAGAGCTGAACATACCGTTTGTGACGGCTGCCATGGACACCGTGACCGAGAGCCGCATGGCCATTGCCATTGCGCGTGAGGGCGGCATCGGCGTCATTCACAAGAATATGTCCATCGAGAACCAGGCCCGTGAGGTGGCCATCGTCAAGCGTGCCGAGAACGGCATGATCTACGACCCGATTACCATACCGCTGGGTTCCACCGTGGCACAGGCCCTTGACATCATGGCCGAATACCACATCGGCGGCATCCCCGTGGTGGATGACGACAAGCGGCTGGTGGGTATCGTCACGAACCGTGACCTGCGCTTTGAGCGTCGGCTGGACCGCCCCGTCGACGAAATCATGTCGAAGGACAACCTCGTCACCACTCATCAGCAGACCGATCTCATGTCGGCCGCCGACATCCTGCAGAAGAACAAGATTGAGAAGCTGCCGGTGGTGGACAAGGACAATCGGCTGATAGGTCTTATCACCTATAAGGACATCACCAAGGCGAAGGACAAGCCCATGGCCTGCAAGGACGAGAAGGGCCGCCTGCGCGTGGCTGCCGGCGTCGGCGTTACCGACGACACGCTCGACCGCATGGAGGCGCTGGTCAATGCCGGTGCCGATGCCATCGTCATCGATACTGCCCACGGCCACTCACGCGGCGTCATCGAGAAGCTGCGCGAGGCCAAGGCATCGTTCCCCGACATTGATATCGTCGTGGGTAACATCGCCACTGGCGAGGCAGCACGGATGCTCGTCGAAAACGGCGCCGACGCCGTGAAGGTAGGCATAGGGCCGGGCAGCATCTGCACCACGCGCGTCGTTGCTGGCGTCGGCGTGCCGCAGCTGTCGGCTGTCTATGATGTCTATGCCGCCCTGAAGGGCATGGACGTGCCCATCATTGCCGACGGCGGACTGCGCTATTCGGGCGACATCGTCAAGGCTCTGGCCGCTGGTGGCTCCAGCGTCATGATTGGCTCGCTCGTTGCCGGTACAGAGGAGTCGCCCGGCGACACCATCATCTATAACGGACGTAAGTTCAAGTCGTACCGCGGTATGGGCTCGCTCGAGGCTATGGAGCAGAAGCACGGTTCGAAAGACCGCTACTTCCAGGGCGACACGAAGGACGTGAAGAAGCTGGTACCTGAGGGCATCGCCGGCCGTGTGCCGTACAAGGGCACCGTCCAGGAGGTTATCTATCAGCTCTCCGGCGGACTCCGCTCAGGTATGGGCTACTGCGGTGCTGCCGACATCAACCACCTGCACGACGCTAAGTTCACCCGCATTACCAATGCCGGTGTCAACGAGTCGCATCCACACGACATCACCATAACTTCTGAAGCCCCCAATTATTCGAGACCAAACGATTAAAAAAATATGAAAAGAATAGCATTTGCAGCCGCGCTTCTCGCCGGCTCTGTCAACTATGCTGCGGCGCTGCCGCAGTCTCAGCAGGACGATCCTGTTATCATGGTGATCAACGGCGAACCCGTGCAGCGCTCGGAGTTCGAGTATTCGTTCAACAAGAACAACTCCGAGGGAGTCATCGACAAAAAGACTGTCGAGGAGTATGTCGACCTCTTTATCAACTACAAGCTGAAGGTGTGCGCCGCTCTTGACGAGCACTTCGATACCCTGACCAGCTACAAGGAGGAGTTTGCACAGTATCGTGACCAGCAGATAAAGCCGGCACTGGTGACCGACGAGGACATGCTGGCCGAGGCACATAAAATATATGACCAAACGGCCAACAGTATCGGTCCTGATGGGCTTATACAGGTGTCGCACATCCTGCTGCGCCTCGACCAGAAAGCTACTGATGGGGAGCGGGCTAAGGTGAAGACACGTATAGACTCTGTCTACAACGCCCTGAAGCAGGGTGCCGACTTCGCCGAGCTGGCCAAGAAGGTATCGCAAGACCCGGGTTCGGCTCAGCAGGGCGGACAGCTGCCCTTCGTATACAGGGGACAATTGGTGAAAGAGTTCGAGGACGTGGCTTTCGGACTACAGCCTGGTGAGATGTCGCAGGTAGTGGAGTCGCCTTACGGCTACCATATCATCCTGATGAAGGAACGCAAGCAGTTCGAGCCGTTCGACTACCACAAAGAAAACATCCTGAAGTTCATGGAGCAGCGCAACATGCGCGACCGCATCGGCGACGAGAAGGTGAACAAGATTGTGAAGGACTCGAACGGAGCTATCACCAAGGAGGCGTACTTGGACCAGAAGGCTGACTCGCTGGCCGCCCTCGATCCCGAGCTGAAGAACCTTATCCGTGAGTATCACGACGGTTTGCTGCTCTATGAAATCAGCAACCGCCTGGTGTGGGACAAGGCTGCTAAGGACGAGGCCGGACTGGCTCAGTTCTTCAAGAAGAACAAGAAGAAGTACAACTGGGACGAGCCGCGTTACAAGGGCATGGCCTACCACGTAAAGGTGCAGAGCGACGTTAAGGCCGTTAGCGACTGTGTGAAGAAACTGCCGTTTGACAAGTGGGCCGAAGCACTGCGTACGACGTTCAACAACGACTCCGTGCTGCGTATCCGCGTTGAGAAGGGCATCTTCCGCCAGGGTGACAACGCACTCATCGACAGCGTTGTTTTCAAGAAGGACACTACTGTTACGCACCTGAAGGACTTCCCCATTGATGCCGTCTACGGAAAAATCCTGAAGAAGGGTCCCGAGGACTATACTGACGTCCGCGGTCTCGTTACCGCCGATTATCAGGACATGCTCGAGCAGGAATGGGTAGCCACCCTGCGCCGTAAGTACTCCTTCTCCGTCAACCAGGACGTGCTCAAAACCGTCAATAACCACTAAACGATGAAGATACTGACAATAGCCGCCCTGGTCCTCTCCCTTGCCGCCGCTCCCGCCTTCGCTGCGTCAGGCACTCCCGCCCCGGTTGGCTATGCTGCGGCGCCGCCGCAGCCTGCCCCGGCTGACTCCACCGCCTCTGTCATTGACGAAGTCATTTGGATTGTTGGCGACGAGGCCATCCTCCGTTCCGACGTTGAAGCCATGCGTATGCAGGCAGCCCAGGAAGGGGTGAAGTTCAGCGGTGACCCCGACTGCACCATCCCTGAACAGATTGCCGTCCAGAAGCTCTTCCTCCACCAAGCTGCCATCGACAGTATCGAAGTGACTGAGTCGGACATCGCCTCCGGTGTGGAAGACCAGATAAACCGCTGGATAGATTTGGCAGGATCGCGCGAGAAGCTCGAGGAGTACAAGCGTCAGACTGTTAGTCAGATGCGTACTGAGCTACACGATGACTACCGCGACCGCCTCATGGTGCAGAAGATGCAGCAGAAGCTGGTCGAGGACATCAAGGTGACTCCCGCTGAGGTGCGCCGGTATTTCAAGGACATGCCGCAGGACAGTCTGCCTTTTGTGCCAACCGAAGTTGAGGTGCAGATTATCACCCATACGCCGCGCATCACTCCTGAAGAGATAAACCGTGTGAAGGACCAGCTGCGTGACTTTACCGATCGTATCAACAAAGGCGATGCATCGTTTGCAACGCTGGCTCGCCTCTATTCTCAGGATGGCTCGGCGCGCTACGGAGGTGAACTGGGCTATACGGGCCGCGGACAGTGGGTGCCGGAGTTTGCCAACGTGGCCTTCAACCTGACCGATCCGAAGAAGGTCTCTAAAATTGTTGAGACGGAGTTTGGGTTCCATATCATTCAGCTTATCGACAAGCGCGGTGAGAAGGTGAACGCCCGTCATATCCTGTTGAAGCCGGAAGTCAGTGACTCGGCCATCATTGCTGCTACAGAATTGCTCGATTCCGTAGTCACCAGTATCAGGACGGCCACGGTGCCACAGAAAGTGAAGCCTTTCTTCAATGGCGACAAGTTCACTTTTGAGAATGCGGTAACCTTCTTTTCCGACGACAAGGATACCCGTAACAACCAGGGACTCATGTCGACGAGCCTGGAACAGACGGGACGCCAGACGTCGAAGTTCAGGTTGGCCGAGCTGCCGCCGGAAGTGGCCCGCGTGGTAGACACCATGCAGGTGAACCAGATTTCCGCACCGTTCACCATGATTAACAAGAACGGTAAGACCGTATGTGCCATTGCCAGGCTGAAAAGCCGTGTCGAGGGACACAAGGCCACCATCGCCGACGATTTCCAAGTGCTAAAAGACGTCGTGCTGAACAAGCGCCGTGAACAAACCGTCCATGACTGGGTCGTCGACAAAATCAAGGCTACTTACGTCCGTATTAACGAAGCTGCTCGCGACTGCCACTTCGAATACCAAGGCTGGATCAGATGACCCGAATCCCCCATAGCACTCCGTGTGGGCGGCGGCTCTCTCGTCGCCTCTCTCGCTTTTGTTCGCTATGCTGCGGTGCTGCCGCAGCCACCTCCCGCCTCCTCCTGCTTCTCCTTCCCCTTGTTTTACTGGCCTACCTCTCCACGCCTCCTGCCGATGCTGCCCGTCGCCGCACCACCCCTCGCAAGACGCAGCCCAAGGACGAGCGTGTCTACTTAGTCCATGCCGACGAGCTCTTCTACGACCAGTACCGTAACTCCGATGCCCAGGTGCTCAACGGTCACGTCCACTTCACTCATGCCGGTGCCAGGCTCTACTGCGACAGTGCCCACTATTATGAGGCCACCAATTCGTTTGAGGCTTTCGGCCACGTGAAAATGTACCAGGGCGACACGCTCTCGCTCTTCAGCGACTATGCCTTCTACGACGGCAATGAGCAAATGGCCGAAGCGCGCTACAATGTCGTGCTCAAGAACCGCAAGACCACCCTTTACACCGACTCGCTGAACTTCGACCGCCTCTACGACAACGCTTACTTCTTCGAGGGTGGTAAGCTCGTCGACAACAATACCACACTGACCAGCGACTGGGGCGAATACAACACGAAGACCAAGCTTGCCGTCTTCAACTACGACGTCCGCATGCGCGGCAAGGATTTTTACCTTGAGAGCGACACCCTCTATTACGACACCTCCATCTCTTTGGCTCATATCGTCGGACCTACTAACATCACCACTGGTCAGAGCCATATTTATTCCGAGCGTGGCTATTATGACACGAAGACAGAACAGGCACGGCTCATGGACCGTTCGGTGCTGACTAATCAGGGAAAATCAATGGTTGGCGATAGTGTCTACTACGGTGGAAAGGGTGGCATGAGCAAGGCGTTCAGGAACGTCATCTACACCGACACCGTTAATAAGAACCGCCTGCTCTGCGAGTACGGTGAGTATCAGGAGGACACCGGTTACGCCATGTGTACCGACCATGCCGTATCCATGGACTTCTCGCAAAGCGATACCCTCTACATGCATGCCGACACCTTCAAGATATATACTTTCAACATCAATACCGACTCCGTTTACCGCAAGATACATGCGTATAATAAGGTACGCGCTTATAGAACAGACGTTCAGGGCGTCTGCGACTCGCTGGTCTACAACTCCTTGGACTCCTGCATGACCATGTACCGCGACCCCATTCTCTGGAACGGGAGGCAGCAGCTTGTGGGCGAGGAGATTCAGGTGTTTATGAAGGATTCCGTCGTCGACCACGCCCATGTCATCAATCAGGCATTCTCCATAGAACAGCTGCCCGACACGTCCTACTATAATCAGGTGTCTTCGCGCGAGATGTTCGCCTTTTTCGAGAAAGGCGAAATCCGCGAGGCACAGGCTAAGGACAACGTCCTCATCATCTACTATCCTGAGGACAGCGCCGACAGTACACTCATCGGACTGAACTATACTGAGACCGCCGAACTGCGCATGTTCCTCGAGAACCGCAAGATGAAGCGTATCTGGATGCCAAAGGCCGAAGGTACGCTCTATCCCATCAGCCAGATTCCTCCCGGTAAGAAGCATTTGCCTGGCTATGCTTGGTTCGACTACATCCGTCCCATCTCGAAGGAGGACATCTTCAACTGGCGTGGTAAGCACAGGGAACAGGAGCTGAAGCCAACCAAACGCCGCTCAGCCCCCCTTCAGTCCCTTCCCGCTGCTGCTTCGGCCGCCTCTTCCGCTGCTGCTTCGGCCGCCTCTTCCGCTGCTGCTTCGGCCGCCTCTTCCGCTGCTGCTTCGGCCGCCTCTTCCGCCACATCTTCTGTCACGCCTTCCGATTCCATCCCTTCTGTTGGCTATGCTGCGGCGCCGCCGCAGCTCTCCGCTCCCTCCGCCCCTCCCTCAAGCCCTCTCGTCCCATGACCGACATCATCCAGCTTCTTCCCGATAGCGTAGCCAACCAGATTGCCGCTGGTGAGGTCATCCAGCGTCCTGCCTCGGTCATCAAAGAACTGGTCGAGAACTCCGTTGACGCCGGTGCAAAGAACATCCGTGTCCTCGTTACTGATGCTGGTCGTACCGCTATCCAGGTTATCGACGACGGCCAAGGGATGTCGGAGACCGACGCCCGTCTCGCCTTTGAGCGACATGCCACGTCGAAAATCCGCAAGGCCGACGACCTCTTCGACCTGCATACCATGGGTTTCCGTGGCGAGGCGCTGCCATCCATTGCTGCCGTGTCACAGGTTGAGCTGCTCACGCGCACTGCTGATGAGGAAATTGGCACCCGCCTGACTATCGCCGCCTCGAAAGTGACAGGCCAGGAGCCTGCTGCTTGTCCTGTGGGCTGTAACCTGACCGTTCGGAACCTCTTTTTCAACGTTCCTGCCCGTCGGAAGTTCCTCAAGACGAATGCCACCGAACTGAACAACATCCTTACCGCTTTTGAGCGCATCGCTCTCGTCTATCCTGACGTCTGCTTCTCCCTGCACAGCAACGGTACCGAGCTACTTAACCTGCGTACAGGTTCGCTACGCCAGCGTATCGTCGATGTCTTCGGCAAGCACTTCAATCAGGAACTGCTGCCCGTTACAGTCGATACCACACTCTGTCGCATCAACGGCTTTGTAGGGAAGCCTGAGGCTGCACGCAAGAAGGGGGCGCACAACTATTTCTTTGTTAACGGACGCTTCATGCGCCATCCATACTTTCATAAGGCGGTGGCCGCAGCATACGAGCGACTCGTGCCTGAGGGTATGACCGTTCCCTACTTCATCTACTTCGATGTCAACCCCGCCGACATCGATGTCAACATACACCCCACAAAGACTGAAATCAAGTTCGAGAACGAGCAGGCCATCTGGCAGATTCTTGCCGCCGCCGTCAAGGATGCCATCGGCAAGTTCTGTGAGGTTCCCACCATCGACTTTGACACCGAGGGGCGGCCTGACATCCCCGTCTTCGACCCGCTTCGCGACAACATTGCCGCGCCCCGCGTCACCTACAACCCCGACTACAATCCCTTCCGTTCCTCCGCTCCTGATTCCGCCTCCTCCGCGTCCTTCCCCTCCGGCCCGTCGCCCTCTGCTGCTTTCCCCTCCGGCCCGTCGTCCTCTGCTGCTTTCCCCTCCGGCCCGTCGTCCTCTGCCCCCTCCGCCTCTGTTGGCTATGCTGCGGCGCCGCCGCAGCCCTCCCGCCCTCCCCGCGACTGGCAGCTCCTTTACGAAGACCTCCCCGCTCCTAACGAGGAAGCCTCCCTCTTCCCCGACATCATTGCCGAGAAGTCCCCGGCTCACTACCAGTATAAGGGAAAATACATCATGACTGCCGTTAAGTCCGGCCTGATGATTATCGACCAGCATCGGGCAGACCTCCGCATCCGCTACGAGCAGTACCTCTCACGTCTCCGTGCCAACACCCCCGGTACGCAGCGTGTGCTCTTTCCCGAAGTGGTGCAATTCTCACCCTCGGAAGCCGTCATAGCCAATCGCCTGCTGCCCGACCTTCAGACTATGGGCTTTGATGTCAGCGAACTGGGCGGCGGAAGTTTCGCTGTTAACGGCATACCTGCAGGCACCGAAGGACTGAATCCCGTACAGTTGCTCCACAATATTGTCAGCGACGCCATCGAAAAGGGCAGTGCCGACGGAGAAGAACTGCACGCCATGCTCGCACTGAGTTTGGCACGCAGTGCGGCCATCCCGCAAGGACAGGTCCTCTCCAACGAGGAAATGGAAAGTATCGTTAACGAGCTCTTCGCCTGTTCCAATGTCAATTATACTCCCGACGGCAAACCCATCCTCTGCATCTTCCCCCAGTCGGACATTGAGCATCTCCTCGCCTGAACAGCCCCTCTGTCTGCCGCTGGTTACTCGCCGCTGCAGGTTGTGCTCCTTTTCTTCCAAAAAATCCCAGCAAAAATTTGGCTATATCGGGAAAAATCCCTACCTTTGCACCTTATAACACACAAAGACCCTACAAACCCAACAAAGAACAAACTTATGATTTGGAACGAGAACATTGAATGTATGGATCGCGAACAGCTTCGCGAGATTCAGAGTCGCCGTCTTGTCAAGATGGCGGAGTATGTCTATCACAACACGCCCTTCTACCGTAAGAAGTTCCAGGAGATGGGACTCGAGCCGGGTGACATCCGCAGTATTGATGACATCACCAAGCTGCCTTTCACCAACAAGCTTGACCTGCGCGACAACTATCCCTTTGGTCTCGCTGCTGTGCCCATGAGCCAGATAGTGCGCATACACGCCTCATCAGGAACCACCGGCAAGCCCGTGGTTGTCTTGCATACACGTAAGGATCTCGCCATGTGGACCGAATCCATCAGCCGTGCTTTCACGGCATACGGTGCCACGAAGGACGACATCTTCCAGGTGAGCTACGGCTACGGCCTTTTTACTGGAGGTCTCGGCGCACACGATGGTGCCACCAATATCGGTGCTTCGGTCATACCCATGTCCTCGGGCAATACGCAGAAGCAGATTACCCTCATGCACGACTTCGGTGCAACAGTCCTTTGCTGTACACCCTCATACGCCATGTTTTTGGGCGAGGCCATGCGCGAGTGCGAGTGGCCACGCGAGGAGTTCAAGCTGAGAATCGGTGCCTTTGGCGCTGAGCCGTGGACGGAAAAAATGCGTAAGAAGCTGGAGGAGACCATTGGTATCAAGGCATACGATATCTACGGACTCTCCGAGATAGCAGGTCCCGGCGTTGGCTATGAGTGCCAGTACCAGAACGGTACCCATCTCAGTGAGGACTACTTCTATCCCGAAATCCTCGACCCCAATACGGGCGAGCCGCTGCCTGAGGGCACATTGGGTGAACTGACCTTCACTCACCTGACGAAAGAGGGTATGCCTCTGTTGCGCTATCGTACCCACGACCTCACCGCCTTACATTATGAAAAATGTTCGTGCGGGCGCACGCTCGTGCGCATGGATAGAATCCTGGGCCGCTGTGACGACATGCTCATCATCCGTGGCGTCAATGTGTTCCCGTCGCAAATCGAAGACGTCATCCTCAAGCAACAGGAGTTCGAGCCGCACTACCTCCTCATCGTCGACCGTGTGAACAATACCGACACCAGCGAGCTGAAGGTCGAAGTCAAAGAGGAATTCTTCACAGATGACATGGCCACGATGGTCGGCCTGCAGAAGAAGCTCGAAGCAGAGCTCCGGAGTGTTATCGGTCTCGGCTTCAAGGTCAGGCTCGTTGAGCCGAAGGGTATTGAGCGCTCCACTGGCAAGGCCAAGCGCGTCATTGACAACCGCCAGCTGTAGTATCTCGGTTCCATAACTCCCAGTAGCCCCTGTGCTCCATTACTCCTGGTAGCCCCTGTGCTCCATAACTCCCAGTAGTCCCAGTGGCTCCATAATTCCCAGTGGTCCCAGAGGCCCAAGTAGCCCCATAAATCCCATCAAATAAAATAAAACAATGAAAGCAAAACAACTATCAATCTTCTTGGAGAACAAGTCCGGTCGCCTTACCGAAGTGACCGATGTCCTTGGTGCCGCCGGCATCAACCTCTCCGCTATGAGTATTGCTGACAACAGCGACTTCGGAATCCTCCGTTGCATCGTCTCTGAACCCGAAAAGGCCTATCAGGTGTTGAAGGAGGCCCACTTCGCCGTGAAAATTACCGATGTCATCGGATTCACCTGTCCCAACACCAGCGGCTCCCTTGCCGTTGTGCTGAAGTATCTCTCTGAGAATGGCGTATTCATTGAGTACATGTACTCCTTCGCCAACGGCAATGTCGCCCACGTCGTCATCCGTCCTACGGATCTCGAAGCCTGCGACCGCATCCTCTCCGAGAAAAAGGTTGACCTCATGGCCGCCAGCGATTTGTATAAACTTTGAAAAAAGTGTGGGAAAAATTTGGCGGATTCATTTTTTCTCCGTACCTTTGCAGCGCTTTTTCAAAAGGCACTGCATAGGGGCGCTTAGCTCAGCTGGTTTAGAGCATCTGCCTTACAAGCAGAGGGTCGGCGGTTCGAATCCGTCAGCGCCCACAAACACGACAGAGCAGTCCGCAGCCGCCAGAGGTTGCGGATTTGAGTTTACGCAAAGAGACTTTAAGATTTTAGTTTGAATGGAATTGAATTTGTTAACTGCCATCTCGCCTATTGATGGCCGCTATCGGGGAAAGACGGAGCCGCTGGCCGATTTCTTTTCGGAGTATGCGCTGATACGTTATCGCATCTGGGTGGAGATAGAGTATTTTATAGCTCTTTGCGAACTGCCGTTGCCTCAATTGCAGGACTTCGACCATAGCTTATTCGAGCCTTTGCGTGACATCTACCGCAACTTTACTCCTTCCGACGCTCAGCGTGTCAAGGACATCGAGGCCGTCACCAACCATGACGTCAAGGCCGTCGAATACTACATCAAGGAGCAGATAGACTCGCTCAAAGCTCAAAGTTCTTCGACGAGCGCAAACTTCAAAGTTCAAAGTTTCAAGGAGTTCATCCATTTCGGTCTCACCTCCCAGGACATCAATAACACCGCTGTTCCCCTCTCCATCAGGGAAGCCCTTGAACAGGTATACTATCCTCTCGTTGAGGAACTCATCGAACAGCTCCACGACTACGCTGAAGAGTGGAAGAATATTCCCATGCTCGCCAAGACACACGGACAGCCTGCCTCGCCGACCCGTCTCGGTAAGGAAATTATGGTTTACGTCTACCGCCTTGAAGAGCAGCTACGCTCATTGAAGGAGACACCTGTCACGGCCAAGTTCGGTGGTGCCACCGGTAACTTCAATGCTCACCATGTCGCCTACCCGCAGTATGACTGGCAGGAGTTTGGCAACAACTTCGTCGCCGATAAGCTCGGACTCGAACGTGAGCAGTATACTACTCAAATCAGCAATTACGACTGGCTCGCCGCCATTTTTGATGCCATGCGCCGCATCAATACCATCGTTATCGACCTTGACCGTGACTTCTGGATGTACATCTCCATGGACTACTTCAAGCAGAAGATTAAGGCCGGAGAGGTAGGTTCCAGCGCCATGCCCCATAAGGTCAACCCCATCGACTATGAGAACTCCGAGGGCAATCTCGGTATTGCCAACGCCATTCTGCAGTTCCTCTCGGGAAAGCTTCCCGTCAGCAGGTTGCAGCGTGACCTCACCGATTCTACTGTTCTCCGCAATGTCGGCGTCCCCATGGGCCACGCCCTCATCGCATTCCAGTCGACTCTCAAAGGATTGCGTAAGCTTATCCTCAACGAACAGAAACTTCAGGATGATCTCGATAATACATGGGCTGTCGTCGCAGAGGCTATTCAGACCATCCTCCGACGTGAGGCCTACCCGAACCCCTACGAGACGCTAAAAGCGCTCACCCGCACTAATGAGCGAATGACCGCCGACACTATCCGCGCCTTCATCGATACCCTCGACGTAACACCCGAGGTCAAGGCCGAACTTCGAGCCATAACCCCCTCAACCTACACCGGTCTTTGAAGCGGTCACTTCCAACGGTTTTCCCATTAGCCCCATTAGCCCCAGAGGTCCCATAAACCCCATAAACCCAAGAAACACCGCCGTGAGGCACACATTATTAATATATAAAGGATACAACAATGGATTTTGAAGAAAAGAAACAAGACGGAATGTCTACAGAGCAGAACACTGGCAGCCGTGATGGTTATCAGTCAACCAACACACCAAGTGGTTTTCAGAGAGAATACAAGCCTGGACGCTCACCGCGTCCGCGCATCCACACAGGGCAGCGTCCTTATAGCAACGACCGCCCCAGTTACAACCGACAAAACAATGACGAGGGCGGTTTCCGTCCCGAAGGTTTCGGTGCTGGACTACAGAGTCAGGCTCCCCAGCGCAGCTATCGTCCGCGTCGCCCGAACTATGGCCGTCCACAGGATGGCGAAGGTGGCTACAACAACGGTGGCTATGGACAGCAGCGTCCTTACCAGCCCCGTCAGCAGCAAGGTGGTTATCAGCCTCGTCAGCAGGGTGGCTATCAGCCTCGTCAACAGGGTGGCTATCAGCCCCGTCAGCAGGGTGGTTACCAGCCTCGCCAGCAGGGCGGCTATCAGCAGCGTCCCGGTGGTTATCAGAAGGCTTACAAACCCTACGGCAATGCTCCATATAACCCGAACGCACCCTATAATCCGAATGTTCCCTATCAGAAGCCTCATAAGAAACGCACGGCCGACTATGACCCCAATGCTAAGTACAGCATGAAGAAGCGTATCGAGTATAAGGAAGAGAACTACGATCCCAATGAGCCGGTACGTCTGAACAAGTTCTTGGCCAACGCTGGTATCTGCAGTCGCCGCGAGGCCGACGAGTTCATCCAGGCTGGTGTCGTCTCCGTCAATGGCGAGGTCGTCACAGAACTGGGTACCAAGGTGCTCCGTACTGACGAGATCCGTTTCCATGACCAGCCCGTCACGCTTGAAAAGAAGGTGTATGTCCTGTTGAACAAGCCGAAAGACTATGTTACCACCAGCGATGACCCGCAGCAGCGCAAGACCGTCATGGACCTTGTCAAGAACGCCTGCCCAGAGCGCATCTATCCCGTAGGTCGTCTTGACCGTAATACCACGGGTGTGCTCTTGCTCACCAATGACGGTGACCTCGCCTCGAAGCTGACGCATCCGAAGTTCTTGAAGAAGAAGATTTATCATGCCTATCTTGATCGTAATATCACCGCCCATGACCTCCAGCAGATTGCTGAGGGTGTCACCCTCGATGACGGAGAAATCAAAGCTGATGATGTGCAGTACGCTGACCCCGTCGACAAGAAGCAGGTGGGCATTGAAATCCACTCAGGTAAGAACCGCATCGTCCGCCGCATCTTCGAAGCCCTCGGCTATAAGGTTACAAAGCTTGACCGCGTACAGTTCGCTGGCCTCACCAAGAAGAACCTCCGCCGTGGTGACTGGCGCTACCTCACTGAAGAGGAAGTCGACCGCCTCCGCATGGGAGCCTACGAATAATTCCCCTTTCGTCATTTGAACGGCCTGCCAGGCCGACATCCCTTTCGTCATTTGAACGGCCTACCAGGCCGACAAACAAAAAACACTCGGTAAAAATGAAACGAACAAAAATAACTGACATACTGAAATCAGCAGACTACGGCAAGGAAGTCTGCGTGAAAGGTTGGGTACGCACCCACCGTTCAAGCAAAGCCGTCGATTTCATTGCCTTGAACGACGGCTCCACCATCAAGTCCGTCCAGATTGTTGTTGATCCCTCCGCCGTCAGTGTGCAGGGCAGTTTCCCCGCTCTGTCTCTCAAGGACATCACCACTGGTGCCTGCATCTGCGTCACAGGTACTCTCGTTGAGAGTCCCGCCGCTGGCCAACCTTCCGAAATCCAAGCCAAGGAAATCGAAATCTACGGCCTCTGCGACAACACCTACCCCATGCAGAAGAAAGGACAGTCCTTTGAGGTCATGCGCAAGAATGCTCATCTCCGCCTTCGTACCAATACTTTCGGAGCTGTAATGCGCATCCGCCACAACATGGCCATCGCCATTCACCAGTATTTCCACGACCACGGGTTCTACTATTTCCACACCCCGCTCATCACTGCCTCCGACTGCGAAGGTGCCGGTCAGATGTTCCAGGTAACTACCAAGAACCTCTATGATTTGAAGAAAGATGAGAATGGAAGCATCATCTATGACGATGACTTCTTCGGCAAACAGACCTCCCTCACCGTCTCTGGACAGCTCGAAGGTGAACTCGGAGCCACGGCCCTCGGTGCTATCTACACCTTTGGTCCCACTTTCCGTGCCGAGAACAGTAATACGCCTCGTCACCTCGCCGAGTTTTGGATGATTGAACCTGAGGTTGCTTTCATCGACCTCAACGACCTCATGGACTTGGAGGAAGACTTTATTAAATATTGTGTACGCTGGGCGCTCGACAATTGTGCTGATGACCTCGACTTCCTCAACAAGATGGTTGATAAGTCTCTCCTCGAGCGTCTGCAGTCCGTCATCAATACCGATTTTGTTCGCCTTCCCTACACACGAGGCATTGAAATCCTGCAGGAGGCCATCAAGAACGGTCACAAGTTCGAGTTCCCGTGCAACTGGGGCGACGACCTCGCTTCCGAGCATGAGCGCTACTTGGTGGAGGAGCATTTCCGCAAGCCAGTTATCATGACCGACTATCCCCGCGACATCAAGGCCTTCTACATGAAGCAGAACCCAGCTCCCGGCTCTTCCGCCTCCACTGTGCCCGGCGGTTTTGCCGCCGGGGCTCCCTCCCTCGGTTTCGGTGGTTGCGTTGCCCCCGGTCCCACCGTTCAGGGCACCGACGTTCTCTTCCCACAGATTGGCGAGATCATCGGCGGTTCCGTCCGCGAGGAGAGCTACGACCTCCTCATGGCCGAGATTACGCGACGTGACATACCTATGAAAGATATGTGGTGGTATCTTGATACCCGACGCTACGGTTCATGCCCCCATGGAGGCTTCGGACTCGGCTTCGAACGGCTCATACTCTTCGTTACAGGTATGCAGAACATCCGCGATGTCATCCCGTTCCCGCGAACACCGAAGACGGCGGACTTCTAAAAGGCAAAATTAGGCGAAAAAGAGTCTTCAAATGTTAAAAAATCGACAAATTTAGGGATTTTGCTCAATTTTTTTGGCATTTTCCGAAAAAATATTCGATTTTGTTTGCAAGATTTCAGATTTATGTCTATATTTGCACCAAAAATGCGGCTCCGTGCAGGAGTTACGCCCTAAAAACCCTGCTTTGGCAGGTGTTGGAAGTGTGAAATAAAGAGAGAAAGAAGAAAGAAGTACATATTCTATTTTTTATTAATTTAAATTTTTTATCGTATGAAAAAAAGATTAATTGGTGCATTGCTTCTGGGGGCATTCATGGTGTCCGCCACAAGCATGTTTGTATCTTGTAAGGATTACGATGA
>Ga0310786_10002354_pt1 | contig 29048 bp, 17 predicted proteins | sample AusTroGonzalo_MG_FD_203881 | JGI IMG/M metagenome (GOLD analysis project Ga0310786, IMG submission 203881) | Bovine rumen microbial communities from tropical cattle in Woodstock, Queensland, Australia - Gonzalo_03 (v2) (version 2) | ecosystem: Host-associated > Mammals > Digestive system >...
CATCGTTACACCGTCAAAGCCGGTAATAACTGCGAGTTGACGCCCCAGTTCGGAGAACATCTCCATGAAACCACCCACTTGTTTGACAGGCGCCATCGGATGGGCACTCGTCCAGCCGGCAGCTGTGATAGGAATCATCGCTGCGGCAGGATTGAGTTTCATCGTGCAGGAGCCGAGCGGAATCATTGAGTGTGTGAGGCTGATATCCTTGCGGTCAAGACGTTTGATATAACGCATAAGTTCGGTCTCTGTATGGTAGCGCTTGAAGACGTCTGCTTGGAGGTAGTCAATATCGCGAACGCGGCGCTCGTCAATTGCCCAAAGGTGCTCGAACGCGGCTTCGTCCTCTTCGTACTGCGGCAGACTGTCGCTGGCCTCGGCAAAGAGCTCGATGAGGTCGTTCATAGTGTCAAGCGTGACCGTTTCGTCCATAGATAGACCTACCCAACCTTCGGCATCGTAGTAGAGGTTGATTCCTTTGGCTTCGGCTGCTTTGCGCAGCTCCTTCTGCCATGTTTTATCAGCATCAGAACGGGTAATCTTGAGGGTATCAAAGAACTCTGAATTCTCCTGTTCAAAGCCGTAGGCTTGCAGCATTTCGCTGAGATATACAGCGCGGCTGTGAATACCTTCGGCAATCTCACGCAATCCTTCTGCGCCGTGGAATACGCCGTAGAAGCCCGCCATCATCGCACAGAGTGCCTCGGCGGTACAGATATTCGACGTCGCCTTTTCGCGCTTGATGTGCTGTTCACGGGTCTGAAGAGCTAGACGGTAGGCGGGTTTGTCGTGAGTGTCCTTGCTGAGACCGATAATACGCCCGGGCATATCGCGTTTGAACTCGTCGCGGGTAGCCATATATCCGGCAGTCGGACCACCGAAGCCTACCGGCAGGCCGAAACGCTGTGCCGAGCCGACCATGATATCCGCTGCAAGTGGTTTGAGCAACGCCAAAGCCATCGGGTCGGCGATTACCGTAACTTTCAGTCCGGCATTGTGGCAATCGTCAATGAACGCCTCGTAATCCTCAATTGCGCCGTCTGCATTTGGGCATTGGATGAGTGCGCCAAAGAACTCGGAACTTTGGAGGTCTGTTGCCAGTCGGTAGTCGCCGAGGACTAATTCTATTCCTTGTCCTGCTGCGCGGGTTTTAAGCACGCTGAGAGTGTTCGGAAAAATCTTTTTGTCGATAAAAACCTTGCTTACGCCGGCTTTCACTTGGTCGCGTGAACGAAGATTGCGCATCATTGTCACCGCCTCAGCCGCAGCTGTAGCTTCGTCCAACAATGAGCAGTTTGCCAAAGGCAGACCGGTGAGGTCACTTATCATCGTTTGGAAAGCGAACAAGGCTTCCAGTCGTCCTTGGCTGACCTCCGCCTGATAGGGAGTATAAGAGGTGTACCAAACCGGATTTTCAAGGACATTGCGCTGAATGACAGCAGGAGTGATGGTGCCGTACCAGCCGCGTCCGATAAGGGATTTGAAAGGTAGGTTCTTCTCTGCCATTGCTGCCAAGGATTCGAGGTGCTCCTGCTCGGTAAGCGGTTCGTCCAAATCCAAGGGGTCATCAAGCAGAATACCCGCGGGCATCGTTTGCTCAATGAGTTGGTCAATCGACTCGGCGTGAATGGTTTCCAACATCGCTTTGCGGTCTGCCTCATTGAGACCGATGTGGCGAGATTTAAGGTAATTGACGTTCATAGTATGACGATTTTATCATTTTTTATATTCACATATTCGCATTTAGCGTGCAAAGATACTGCAATATTTTGATATACGCAAAAAAAAGTGTCTGAAAGTAAGAATTTTGTAAAGTGGAAGTAGCAAAAAGTACTTTGGAAACTATTAGCGTGTAAAAAGTTTCCAATAAATTTGTGGGAATGAAATAAATGTAGTACTTTTGCGCGCTTTTTTGGCGAAAAGATGGAAAATGTTAAGGAAAATATCATAAAAGCGGCCAGCGAGAAGATGCGGCAAGTGGGTATCAAGTCTATCTCAGTAGATGATATCTGCCGGCAATTGGGTATTTCAAAGAAAACGTTCTACGTATATTTCGAGACGAAGGAACAGTTGATTCAGAGTTTGCTTCGTCAGCATGAGGCGAATATGGAAGAATCCGTGCACAAACAAGCGGCAGGAAAGACGATACTGGACCTGATGCTCGGATGTATGAGTTTGGCCTCGACTATAAAAGATGTTCGCAAAGCGCCGCCTTTGTTCTACGATTTGCAGAAGTATTATCCTCAACTGTTTCACGAGCACTTGAATCACATGCACGATATAGCTACACGTTTGTTGCAGCACTATCTCAAGCAGGGACAGGACGAAGGTTTCTTCCGTGCGGATTTGGATATTGAAAAGACGGCGCGCATACTTTCCTTCATGCACCAGCAAATGTTGAATATCCTTCCGCAAGTGCCGGAAGAACAGCGGTCGCAAGTGCGTGACAAAGTGACATACGGAGTGGATATAATTATGCGGGGAATCATTTCCGATGAAGGCAAGCGGAAAGTGATGGAACGCGTGGCAATGATTAAAAATGAGCAATAAACAAGACAATTAAATATATAAGGTATGAAGAAAATATTGGTGATGATATTGGCAGCGATGCCATTGTGGGCAAGTGCGGGTGATCATGTGATGGAAGCTACAAAAGGAAGCAGTAAGCAATCAGCAGGCAGCGATGAGAGTCCTGCCAGTCTGACGCTATCGTTGAGTGAGGCGCAGGATTACGCGGTAAAGCAGAACAGAAGCCTGCGTAATGCGTCGTTGTCGGTGCAGGAAGCGTATGCTGCCCGTTGGCAGACCATAGCCGCCATGTTGCCCCAAGTGGATGGAAGTTACAGTTACAGCAACTATCTGGGCTATAGCGCGACAATGAGTACCGCTATGGGACAATTTAATATTGATATGCCGAATGTAGGCGCCTTGGGTGTTACGGCGTCAATGGGTATCAGCGGACAAGCCGTAGTAGGTGTGCTGCTGAATAACTTGGCAATAGAGATGAAAAAGATTTCATTAGAGAAATCGGAATCGGAACTACGCGGAAGCGTTATGAGTAGTTACGTGAGTGTGCTGGCCTTGCAAAGTATTGCAGGCTTGTTGGATTCGAGTTTGGTGAATATCGAAGGATTGGCTGAGATAACGCAGAATGCGGTAAGTGCAGGTGCAGCCGAACAAACATCCGCAGACCAACTCCGCGTACGCGTAAACACTATAAAGAATAGTATCAACAGCCAAAAACGGAATATCGAATTGGCGAAGAGTTCGTTGAAGGTGCTGCTGGACGTGCCTGCAGAGACGGAATTAGAGTTGACGGATGAGATAGACGATATTCTGTCTCCGGAGAGTGTGATGAACCTGTTGTCTGAGCACTTTAATGTACAGAACAATCTGCAATATCAGTTACTGGAGAAGAATACCGAACTCGCCAAACGAAATGTCTGGATGGCGGGCTGGGCATACGGTCCGACTGTGAGTCTGGGATATAGTTATACCAATCAGCACTATTATGGGGAGGGCGGTATGAGAATGACTCCGCCGAATGTGGTGCAGATAAACGTTCGAATGCCACTCTGGAGCAGCGGCAAACGGGCAGCAGGCGTGGTGGAGAAGAAGATTGCGTACGAGGAAGCCAAGAACACGCTCTCTGAAACCACGGACCAATTAGGCATACAATACCAGCAATTGTGCTTCAACCTGAACAACGCGTATGAGACCTATGCGAATGAAAAAGACAATATCGAAGTGGCGCAACGGGTGTTTGCTTCCGCCACACAGAAATACAAATACGGCGCAAGCAGTAATTTGGAACTGACAAACGCAAGCAATGATTTGATTAATGCGCAGTCCAGCTATGTGCAGGCAGTTTTGAATTTTGTGAACGCACAAGTGGAATTGGAGAAGTTCCTGAATAATTAAGAGTGAATAATTAATAGAGAATATCAATATGAAGAAAGTATTAGTTTATGCGATTGCTGCGATGGCGTTGATGGCATGCAGCAAAGAGACAACCACGACGGAACAAGAGGAACGTGCGGAACAGGTACGCACGACCGTATTACATGCTCAAGAGATTGAGCGTGAGATATCCGTATCCACCAACCTGCAAGGTTATCTGACGCAGAATGTGGCACCCTCGCTAACGGGTAAGATTGAGCATATATATTGTGAAGTAGGAGACCGGAAATCCGCAGGTCAAAACCTTGTACGTATGGACCAGACGCAATACAAGACCACGAAGATTTCGCTGGGGAACTTGGAAGTGGAAAAGAACCGTATTGAGCAGTTGCTGAAGAGCGGCTCCGCGACCCAGCAACAATACGACCAGATTACGGCGCAATATAATTCCACGAAGGAGCAACTGGAGTTTTTGGAGGCCAACACGTATGTGAAGGCACCGTTTAACGGTGTCATCTCAGCCAAAAACTACGAAGACGGCGAGTTATATAGCGGTCAGCCGATATTGGTTCTGACGCAAATCGACAAACTGAAAGCGTTGGTGGCAATTCCGGAAACGTATTTTCCGCGCTTTCATAAAGGGATGAAACTGACTCTTACCACCGAGATTTATCCGGAACAGGTATTCCCTGCCACGGTAGAGGTGGTTTATCCGACGATTGATGCTTCGAGTCATACTTTCCAAGTGAAAGTGGTTGTTCCGAACGGGAAGAACCTGTTGCGTCCGGGCATGTATGTGACAACGACAATCGGTTTGGGTAAGGCTAAAGCTATCGTGGCTCCGTATCAAGCCGTTGAGAAGCTTGTAGGCGCGAACGACCGCTATGTGTTTATTAATAACAACAGCCGCGCCAAACGTGTGGCAGTGGAGCTTGGGCAACGTTTTAACCAAGAGGTTGAACTTATTTCGCCGGAGATTACAGATGGCGTTGAAATGGTGACCACCGGTCAGCATAAATTGGTGGATGGAGTGAAAATCAACGTGGTGAAATAAATGAACAAATTGTAAATGCTTTAATTGTAAATGATTTTATGGCAATCTATAAAACAGCGATAGAAAAACCGGTAACGACTGCGCTTATTTTTATTGCAGTCATCGTGATTGGTATATTCAGTTTCGTGAAACTGCCGGTGGATATGTTCCCGCAGATGGACCCGCCGTATATCACGGTGATGACTACCTATCCGGGTGCATCGGCTTCCGAGATGGAGACCAATGTCACCAAGATTATGGAGAATGCCCTCACCTCCGTAGATCACCTCAAGCATATTACTTCGCAATCGAAGGATAATATGTCCATGGTGGTGTTGGAATTGGAGTGGGGCGCCAATATGGACGAAGCTGTCAATGATGTGCGGTCGTACGTTGATATGACCAAAAATAATCTGCCGGATAACTGCGGAACCCCGATGATATTCAAACTATCGACCTCCGCTATGCCTGTGGCACAATATTCTATTACCGCCGACGAGACGTACGCAGGTCTGGATAAGATTATGAACGATGAGGTGATTCCGCAACTCAACCAAGTGGACGGAATCGGTAATATCTCCTTATCGGGTGCGCCTGACCGGTATGTTTATATTGACATCGACCAACAGAAACTGGATGCCTACGGGTTGACTATTGAACAAGTGGGACAAGTGGTGCAGGCGAATAACCTGAACCTCTCCTCAGGAACTATCAAAATGCCGCAGGAGCAGTACCAAATGCAGGTTCGTTCTGAGTATATCGAGAGTTCTGAGATTGAGGATTTGATGGTGACGATGACGCCGCAAGGACAACAGGTGTTTATCCGGGATATAGCTACCGTTAGGGATACCATCAAAGACCTCACGCTTGATGAGAAAACGAATGGTCGTGAGGCGGTGCGACTTATTATTGCAAAGCAGACCGGAGCCAACACCGTTAAGATATGTCATGACGTCCGTAAGGAGTTGGATAAGATACAGAAACAACTTCCCTCGGATGTAAAGATAGAGAAGATATATGACCTTTCGGAGACGATTCAGAACTCCATCAACTCGCTCGAAGAATCGGTGATGTATGCATTGCTCTTTGTGGTACTTGTCGTGCTGTTCTTCCTCGGCAGATGGCGTGCAACACTCATCATCGGTATCACTATTCCTATCGCTCTTATCGTGGCGTTTATCTACCTTGCAGTAGCAGATTCGAGTTTGAATATTATCTCGTTGTGTTCGCTGACTATTGCCATCGGTATGGTGGTGGATGACGCGATTGTGGTATTGGAGAATATCACCCGTCACGTGGAACGCGGCGAGGACCCGCACGAGGCGGCTATTTATGCCACCAACGAGGTGTGGGTGTCTGTTATTGCAACGACCCTTGTACTTGTTGCTGTGTTTGTGCCGCTTACGATGCTCAACGGTATGGCGGGTATCATGTTCCATGAATTAGGTTGGATTGTGACGGTGGTCTGCTGTACTTCCACGCTTGTGGCTATTTCTTTGACTCCGATGCTTTGTTCCAAACTGCTCAAGGCAAAAAAAGTACATGTGGATGAAGAAGGAAATCTGATTGATGACGAGGCCGATAAGAAGTCGTGGTATGATCGTACAGTCGTTCGTATGTTGGATGTTATTGACGGTTGGTATGAGCGTTCGCTTGGCTGGTGTCTGAACCACAAGATAGTTACTATCCTTGCCATCTTCGGTATTTTCGGTCTATCGTTACTGCCTGTTATTACTGGACGTATTGGTACGGACTTTATGCAAGAGCAGGACAACGGTCGTCTCTCCGTCGTTGTCAAGCTCCAGAGAGGTACACGTATTGAAGAGACGCTGAAGACTGCCCGCGCCCTCGAGACACGTTTCATGGCGCTCGTGCCGGAGATAGAATTGATTAATACTTCCGCCGGTTCGAATGATGATGCCACTATCGCAGCATTGTTCTCCAATACGATGAATAACAAGATTCAGATGACAGTACGTTTGCCTAAGAAATGGCAACGTGACAAGACTGTATGGGAAATTGCGGAGATTCTTCGTCAGGAGATGGCGCGTTATCCGGAAATCGTGGAATATCAATGTCAGGTGGCTTCCAACAGTCCTGGCAGCGGCGGTAATACCGTCAATGTGGAGATATACGGTTATGATTTCGATAAGACAAGCCAACTGGCTGAGCAAACCCGCCGTCTGTGTATGGCGCTCCCGGGTGCGCGTGACGTGAATATCAGTCGTGAAGATGATCGTCCCGATATCAAGATTACCGTGGATAAGGAGAAAGCGTCGCGTCTGGGTTTGAGTTCGGCGACTATCTCTACCTATCTGCGCAACCGCGTAGCGGGAATGTCCTGTGGTTATCTGAAAGATGACGGTTCTGAGTATGATATTGTCGTTCGTCTTCGCGAAGAAGACCGTAACTCCCTCTCCGACGTGATGGACCTTACTATTCCAACGCCTACAGGCAAGAAAGTAAAGCTGTCTGAAGTCGCTTCCATCGGTGAGTACTGGGCGCCGCCTACCATTGAGCGTAAGTCTCGTCAGCGTATCGTCACCGTCAAAGTGACGCCGTATAAAACCTCTCTTGGTGAACTCGCCGCAGATATCGAAGCGAATGTACTTCCGCAGCTTGACCTTCCTGCCGGTTATTCTACTCACCTTGCCGGTTCATACGAAGACCAGCAAGAGACCTTCAGTGATATGATTCTGCTTATGGCACTCATTATCCTGCTCGTGTATATCACGATGGCTTCGCAGTTCGAGAGTTTGCGTAAACCGGCAATTATTATGCTGACTATTATTCCGGCATTTACAGGTGTTATTCTCGCGTTGTGGATTACCGGCCGTTCACTTGATATGGTTGGAGCACTTGGTGTGGTACTGCTTGTGGGTATTGTGGTGAAGAACGGTATTGTGCTTGTCGATTACATCAATCTGATGCGCGAACGGGGCTATGAGTTGAATAAAGCCATTTCAATGTCAGGTCGTAGTCGTATTCGTCCTATCCTGATGACGGCTTTCACAACTATTCTTGGTATGGTGCCAATGGCTGTCAGCGCCGGTGAGGGTGCTGAGATGTGGCAACCGTTAGGTATTGTCGTTATCGGTGGTTTGACGATTAGTACATTCCTGACATTGTATCTTGTGCCGGTACTATATGGCGCTATGTCCCGTCACGGCGAACGCAATAAGCAGGAAGCTTTGCGTAAGAAGTTCATCTTTATGAATATCAAGGTTAAAAAGGAGGAAAAGCAATGAAAAGTGTAATGATAGTTTTCAACCAAGCCAATACTGCTCGTGTTGAATATATGTTTGACGTATTGGGAATAAAGGGCTTTACGTTCTTTGAGCAGGTACAGGGGCGCGGCACAAATGGTGGCGAACCCCGTCGTGGCACCCACGCTTGGCCGGAAATGAACTCAGCTGTCATCACTGTTGTGCAGGACGAACAAGTGGAATCGTTACTGGAGTCTGTTCAAAAATTGGACCTCCGTAATCCGGAAATCGGCGTTAAAGCTTTTACGTGGAATATTGAGCAAATGGTGTAATGAAAATCGGCGTTTTTGATAGTGGCTACGGCGGATTGACCATCCTCGAAAAAATTCGTGAGCGGTTGCCTCAGTATGATTATTTATACTTAGGTGACAATGCTCGCGCGCCCTATGGCACTCGTTCGTTTGAGGTGATTTACGAATATACGTTGCAGGCTGTCCGTTGGCTTGAAAATCAAGGCTGCCGATTAATCATTCTCGCTTGTAATACTGCTTCGGCAAAGGCATTGCGAACGATTCAGCAACACGATATCAATCCCGATAAATTGCGTGTGTTAGGTGTAATCCGTCCAACGGTCGAGGCTGTCCCCGCTCTGACAAAGACAGGGCATGTAGGGGTTTTAGCCACTCCTGCGACCGTGTCTTCTGAATCGTATAGTCTGGAATTAGCCAAGGAAAATCAGGCATTAATTGTAACGCAGCAAGCCTGTCCGATGTGGGTACCATTGATTGAAGCCGGCGAACATTTGTCAGAAGGCGCTGATTACTTTGTGGATAAGTACTTGCAGGCGATTTTTGCGAAGGATTCGCAAATAGACACCCTTATTCTTGGTTGCACGCATTACCCGCTTTTGCTCGGAAAGATTCAGCAACGATTGGCCAACGATATCTCAACGATATCGCAAGGGACGATAGTTGCGGATAGTTTGGCAGATTATTTGAAGCGGCATTCAGACATTGAGGCCGATTTGTCTCAAGGCGGAACATGCCGATATATCACAACCGAGTCAGAAAAGAAATTCCGCGACTCGGCTTCGCTGTTTCTCAGCACTCCGATTGTCGCGGAACATATTGAATTGCAATAATTGGCTTTGGCTATTTCCTTATCTGGAAGGGGAAGCTGCCAATCATATTGCCGTCCACAAAGAAATCGGCATTGTAGAATCCTTGAACGGGTTCGGAAGCAAGGCTCACATACATTGTGCCGGAACATTCTTCGCCGGAGAACTCAAATTCATGGAAGGCAGAGCAGGGTATATCTGCGTTTTCGAAATGGAAGGTATAACCCTTCGATTCGTTTAGCAATTCACCGTTTGGATTCACAACACGCAGATACATTGTTTTGTTACCACGAGAAGCGGTAATATTCTTGGCGAGCGTATAATCAAACTGGAACTTCTCCATTTGACTGACAACGCGTGTTTTGCGGTCACGCTTATTAAGCGGCGTCATCACAAAACTCGTTATTTCAAGCATCGAAGCGCGCTTAACCACTTCTGTCAATTGGGTCTTTTCCTCTTTCAGTTGTTGGTTTTGTGTGGACGCTTCCTGATATTGTTGTGTGAGTTGCTTGTTTTCCTCCGTCAGGAACGCATTGGTGCGGTTTAACGAATCAATCTGTTGTACGTATTCAACCATCACGGCTCGAACTGTTGCCAACTCTTTCTTGAGTTCTGCAATACGCTTTGCATTTGTGGCACGTGTTACGCGAAGTTCTTCCAACAGGTCCTGTACCCGTTGTTGCTCGCGGCCGAGTAATTCTTGTAAAGAGTCGTTTTTAATGTCCAGATTTTGATAGCCGTCAAATTGAATCGCCAAATCTTCGTACTCTTCTTGCAGCTGTTCCTTTTCAAACTCCATTTGTTCGACCATCTCCTTGACTTCCGCACGTTGGCGCAGATGGATAAATGTCAGTCCTCCCAGCAGGAGTACTAACACTACGATAACTATAGTGGTTACTACTTTCTTATTCATAATAGAGGTATAATTTTTTCTAATTGATTAGACCGTGAACCCTTTATCAATATGTGCTTGTCTTGTATGGGATGAACTTGCAGCCATGAAGCAAGGTCTTCTACCGTTTCATAAACAGGATACGGCGCGGTGGTCTCTTGCCACTCTTTTCCTACCAAATACACCAAATCCGCTTTACGCTCAAGGAGCATATTCGCAATGTTCTGGTGCTCCAATTTGGTGTATTCTCCAAGTTCACGCATCGAGCCAAGGATATACGCATTACCCTTGAAGGCATTGATTGCCGCTTGCATGGATGTGGGATTGGCGTTATAAGCATCAATCACCAAATCGTTATGTTCCGTTTTCATAGCTTGTGAGCGATTGTTGGAGGGTATATACGCTCGTATGGCGGCTTCGCCGTCAGCTTGGGATACTCCGAAATATTCACCGACACAAAGAGCTGCCCTTATATTCTCGGCATTGTAATCGCCGACAAGGTGCGTGCCGGATAACATGGGAGAGCCTGCATACCTTATGGTCTTACAACCGGCCGGAAGCATTTGCTTGAGGTAAGGATTATCGGCATTTTGAAAAACGATACCGTTATGGGCAGCAAGATAATCGTATAACTCTGCCTTTGTCGCCATAACGCCCTCAAATGAACCGAATCCTTGCAAATGGGCACGACCGACATTGGTGATAAGCCCCAAATTCGGCTCGGCTATATCCACCAACTCCTTAATATCCCCCGGGTGAGACGCTCCCATCTCAACAATAGCCAAGTCATGTGCAGCAGTCAATTGCAGCACGGTCAAAGGCACACCGAGTGAGTTGTTGTAATTGCCTTGGGTATAAAGGACATTGTACTTGGTTTTGAGTACGGCTGCAGTCAGTTCCTTGGTGGTTGTTTTGCCGTTTGTACCGGTAATAGCAAGCACGGTTTTCCCCCATTTCCTGCGCCATGCGCGAGCAAGGTCCTGCAGCTCTGCAAGCGCATTGACACCTTTTATAATATATATTGCACCATCTTTTTCGGCTTGTTCAACATAGTCGTTGCCGTCAAAATGTTCGCCTTTAAGTGCTACAAATACACAGCCGGGAGTAATCTTCCGGCTGTCTGTTGTGACGGTGATAGCGTCTTTATCTTTGATTAAAAAATCCCAGTTCATTTTTTGTTGGGCAATTCCAATCCATAACCTTTCTTCTTATCCTCAATCTTCAGTGCGAAGGAGAGTAAGAAGGCTAATACACCAAACGAAGCGAACACAATCATCGGAACAAGATATCCGTTGGTTGCTACGCGAAGTTTGCCGATAAGCAACGGCACCAAGCAAAGGCCAATATTCTGTACCCAGAAAATCAGGCAGTATGCCGATCCCAATACTTTCTCGTCAATAATCTTTGGCACACTCGGCCACATTGAGGCAGGCACCAGCGAGAAACTAACACCAAGCACCAGAATAGTAATCAGTGCTAAGGTTTTGCTCGGGTATGCGGGCAGGACAAACGCAAAGACACTATGGCAGGCAATCATTATCACCGAACCAAGCAACATCATTGTTGCGCCTTTACCTTTATTGTCAATGAACGCGCCGAGGAAGGGCGTCAGCACCATAGCCAAAATGGGGAACCACTTGAACAAACCGGCTGCTTCGTCATTGGGAATATTCAAAGTCTCTTCAAGGAAGTTCGTCGCAAAGCGCTGGAAGGGGAAGATAGCGGAATAGTACAGCACGCACAGCAAGGCTATAATCCAGAACATCTTCGAGCGGAAAATCAAACCGAGGTCTGCAATGCGGAATTCATCTTCCGGATCTTTCTGTTCGGTGGCTTCGCCAATAGCGATAAGCTGTTTGTCATAGCGGGCATCCATTACCGTGAATACAAGATAATTGAGCAAACCAACTACCAGTAAAAGTGCCGAGAAGAGGAACGGAGCCGTTACCGAGTTCATTCCGTCCACGGCAAATGCCTCACTAATCATCGGTGAGAAGAGCATAGCAGCAAAGACTCCGATTCGGGCAATAGACATCTCCAGTCCCATTGCCAGAGCCATTTCTTTACCTTTGAACCACTTGGCAAGAACCTTTGATACGGTTGTTCCCGCCATCTCGCAACCACAACCGAAAATCATAAATCCGAACATGGCCATCTTGGCACTACCGGGCATAGAAGTCCACCACGAATTCAACCAAACCATATCGTTGGCGCCAAACCACTCTGAGATACCGATATACTTGATTGCAGCACCAATCACCATCAGTGAAGCAGAGAGTGTGCCGGTAAAGCGTACGCCCATTTTATCGAGAATGATACCCGCAAGGATGAGGAATCCGAATACGTTGAGCAGGTACTCGCCGGCTGCATAGGTGCCGAATACGCCTTGGTTCCAACCTAAATGGGGTGTCTTCTCCAACAATGAAGCCAACGGAGAAAGTATATCCACAAACATGTACGCGAAGAACATCATTGATGCCACAAGGACAAGGACAGTCCAGCGCGCAACTGCGGAATCAGCTAATGTCTTTTGAAGTTTTTCCATAACGTTTTTGTTTTTTTAGCCACTCGGCTTTCCGTTTTTCGTACTCGTCGTAGTGTTTTTCCAAGTAACCGTCTTCCATATTTACGATTTGACGATTGACGATAGAACGGGTTACTTAATACCTAATTCTTTGCGAACTGCAGGAGATACGTCAACGGCATTGTCCGAGATATAGAGCATTGCCACCGAGTCAAATATATAGGTGAATCCTTCGCGTTCACCGACAGCCTTGATAGCTTTTGTCAGTTTCTCGTGAACGGGAGCCAGCAATTCCTGTTGTTTCTTTTGAATGTCTTGTTCGGCGGTCTGATAGAACGTTTGGATACGACCTTGCATTTCCTGAAGTTCCTGTTGACGAACCTGTTTGATACCATCCGGCATTGTTGCTTCGTTCGCTTGATAATCTTGGAATTTCTTCTGCAACTCTTCCTGCATCATCGTCAGTTGGTTTTCGTACTGGGATTGAATGGTATCCATTTGTGCCTTCACTTTTGCTACTTCGGGCATTTGTTGGAATAACTCGGTCGAATTAACGTGACCATACTTTTCTGCGCTTGCCAACATCGGCAATACCAGCGCGAGGATAACAAAAATCTTTTTCATACTATAAAAATTTAATATCAATTATCAATTTTAATTCTCAACTACAAATATCGTGCCGTACTATCTTGCGCCGAGTTTGCGCAATACTTGGTCGGAAATATCCAATTTGGACGACATATATATCAATGACGGGTCAGACGAACGATCTTTGACTACGTCAATACGTTTTTCATTCACTATTTCCTGAATGGCGGCATACACCTCATCCTGAATAGGTTTAATGAGCGCTTCACGTTTTTTGAACAACTCTCCGTCTTGTCCGAAATACTTACGTTTGAGTTCCAGTACTTCGTTCTCTTTGGCTACAATCTCTTCCTCGCGACGACGTTTCATCTCGTCTGAAAGAAAGATTTGCTCCGTTTGGTAGTTGGTTGCCAGCACACGTGCTTCCTGTTGGGCAGCGTCAATTTCCTTTTGCCAGCGCTTGGAAATCATCGTCAGTTGCTCATTGGCAGACTCATACGAGGGCAGATTCTTCAGCACATACTGCATGTCAACGTAGGCTACCGAATGGCTGTTTGGTGCTGCCCAAAGCGGCATCGTCATCGCCGCAAGTACTATCAATAAAGTCTTTTTCATTTAGTCTTTTATCTTTTAGTGAAACGGTCTTTTTTCTTTCAGAGAAGCAGTCTATTACAATTCTTGTCCAAGCACGAAGTGGAACTGGCTTCCGCCATATTGGTCGCTTCCGTTAATCTTGTCGAAGCCCCAGCCCCAGTCAACACCCAATAATCCGAACATGGGCAGGAAGATTCGTATTCCTACGCCTGCACTACGTTTAAGATTGAACGGGTTATAATCCTTAATGTCTGCAAAGCAGTTACCGGCCTCAAGGAAGGCGAGTGCCCAAATGGTCGCTTGTTGCTGCAAGGTAATCGGGTAACGAAGTTCCAGTGTAAACTTGTTGTATAAATAACCCATGTTACGTCCTGTTGCGGCATCATACGGAGTAAGTGAACCGGAGGTGTAACCTCTCAATCCAACATATTCTGTTGCATAGGTGGTATAGCCGGACATTCCGTCACCACCCATATAGAAGGTCTCAAACGGAGACTTGGCATCCTTGTTGAAATGTCCCAAATAGCCGAATTCAGCACGCGTCATCAGCACCAACTTACTGTCTCGTGTGAGCGGAGTGAACACTTTGCCGGTAAATTTCCACTTGTGATACTCTATCAGGTGATATTTCTCGGAAGCCGACATCTGCGAGTAATCTGCCTTTGAGAATAGCGAATAGGGTGGAGTTATCTTCAGTCCGATTACGAACTGCGAGCCACGCCTTGTGTAAATCGGATTGTCGATGCTGGAGCGGGATATCTGCAAATTCAACGCGAAGTTATGACTGAATCCGTCTGAAATCAGCAAATACGGCCAGTCCTTCATCATATACAACTGATAGCTCAATTCGCCGTAGAAGGTGAAGTAATCATCCGGCCAACGCATACGCTTACCGTAGCCGACACTCACACCAAACGTCCGCAGGTATTTGTCGGGGTCAGCCTCTGACTCTTGCAACTGCTGATAGTAGTTTGAGTTGCCGGAGTAATAGTAGTAGTTCGAATAGGTGTTATACAGGTTTTGATAAGCCTGATAGTAACGGTTTGAATAGCCCGTCTGCGAAGCGAAATATACGCTCGCACTCAGTGAGTTAGGCCGTTTGCCGCCCAACCACGGCTCAAGGAACGAAATACTGGCTGATGTATAATACACACCGTTCGTTCGTGCGTTGATAGAGAACGTTTGGCCTTCTCCTTGAGGCACGATTCGATAGGCTTTCTTGTTGAACAGGTTCTGTATCGCAAAGTTCGTGAACTTCAATCCCAGACTACCCACCAATCCAGTGGCGCCCCAACCCAGCGAGAACTCAATCTGGTCAGAAGACTTGGTCTCCAGCTGATACGTAATATCTACGGTTCCATCCTCCGGATTCGGCTGAATATCGGGCACCAGCTTCTCTTGGTCAAAGTGTCCCATCTGTGCCAATTCACGCAGCGAACGCATGATATCCGACTGGCTGTACAATTGTCCGGGTTTCGTATAAAGCTCACGCCGAACAACATGCTCATACACACGGGTGTTTCCTACAATGTTGATGCGGTTAATCGTGGCAGGCTTGCCCTCGTACATGCGCATCTCAAAGTCTATTGAGTCGCCTTCTACCGCCACCTCCACCGGCTCTACATTAAAGAACAGATAGCCTCGGTCGGTATATAGCTTCGCTACGGCGTCATCGTCTGACTGCAGGCGCTCATTCAGCAGCTTGAGGTTGTAGGTATCGCCTTTCTTCACGCCCAGTGTGGCATTCAGATACTCATACGGATAAATCGTATTACCTACCCACGTGATGTTACGAACGTAGTATTTCCCGCCCTCGCTAACGGTCATGTAGATATCCACACGTGTCGAATCGTCGGGGTTGCGAACCACACTGTCCGCTACGATATAGGCATCTCTATAGCCCACCTCGTTATACTTTTCAATAACCGCTTTCTTATCGTTTTCGTATTGTTCGGTTACAAATTTCTTTGTGCGGAAGAGGTTGGTGATATGGTTGTCGTTGGTCTTTTTCATCGCACGGTTAATCTGCGTATGCGTCAACGCTTCGTTGCCCGTGATATAAATCTTTCCGACCTTCGTCTTCACTTTCTTGTCGATATTTACCAGCACTTTCACGTACCCGGGTTTGTCGTGGTCTTCAAACTCAATCACCTTCACCTCGGCGTTATGGAAACCTTTTTCGGCAAGGAATTTCTTAATGACGGTCTTGGCACGGTCTTTGAGGTTCGGGGTCATTTGAGCGCCTTTTGAGATACCGACTTTGACTTCAATATCTTCGCGTTCACTCTTTTTCAGACCGGTATAGGTCACTTCCGATACACGCGGACGAGGCGTAAGCGCAATCTCTATCCAAATCTTCTTGCCCTCAATCTTCGTTGCCTTGATTTTTACGTCCGAGAACAAACCTTGCTTCCAGAACCGTTTAAGGGATTTGGTAATCTGGTCTCCCGGTACATCAATCTTATCGCCGACCGCAAGTCCGGAGAAGCCGATAATCACAAAGTCCTCGTAGTTATCGGCGCCGGTAACGGTAATTCCTGCAATCTCATAGCTTTGCCGACTGATGGAGTACTCGATTTCGGGAGCGGCGCCTGCCGGTGCTTCCGTAGGCTGCAAAGTCGTACTATCTGTCACTACAAGACTGTCCGGCACAGCATACGGGTCAAACGTCGCCGTTGAATCCACCGCTGTTGAATCCACGGCTGCCGAATCCACCATCACGGAATCTGCAACTGCCGAATCCACGGCCGTAGAATCTATTGCAAGGGTGTCTTTCGCCGCCGTTTGTCCCCAAGCTGCAAGACTCAAAAACGTCAAAATCAATATGTTTATATATCTCTGCACCTAAAACTTTTCCATTCGCCTATAACCTATAACTTTTCGCCTTTACCTCACCTGTTCGCTTGTTTTGCCGAATCGTCTTTCCCGATGCTGATAATCAACTATCGCCTTATAGAACTCCTCCACCGTAAACTCCGGCCACAGACAATCCGTAAAATACAACTCCGAGTAAGCCAACTGCCACAGAAGGAAGTTGCTAATCCTCAGTTCGCCGCTCGTCCGAATCAGCAAATCCGGGTCCGGCATATCCTTGGTTGTCATCAACTGGGACACCAACTCCTCATTCACATCTTCTGCCTCCAATTGTCCTGATTTGGCGAGTTTGACAGCCTGTTGCATGGCGTTGACAATCTCCCAACGCGCCGAGTAACTGAGCGCAATCACCATCTTCAAACCGGTGTTTCCTGCTGTTTGCTCCATGCAGGCGATAAACTTGTCGTGAGCACCTTTCGGCAGACGGTTGAGGTCGCCGATAGTCAGCAAGCGGACGTTGTTCTTCATCAGCGTCGGAGTCTCTTTGGCAATCGTATCCACCAACAGCGTCATCAGCGCATCCACCTCTTCCTTCGGACGATTCCAGTTCTCCGTCGAGAACGTATATAGCGTCAGATACTCCAAACCTAATTCGGCTGCGGCTTCGGTGATGTTATGCACCACTTGAACGCCCTGTTTGTGGCCGAACATACGTGCCAGACCTTGCCGTTTCGCCCAGCGTCCGTTGCCGTCCATAATGATGGCTACATGGCGCGGCATTCGCTCTTTTAATATTTCGTCTTTAATTGTCATAACAGAACTGACAAATCTTCTTCTCTCTCGCAAATTCAAAAACTATGCCAAGCATCAACTGGCCCGTTATATCAAAGTTCAGAATATTGCTTCCATTCAAATCATGCGTATTCCCCCATTCTACAACACCCTCCAAATCATCTGCAAAGTATAGGTTGTGCTGCCATGCTATTTGCAACTGCCACCGGTCGGCAAACTTCCACTTTGCACCGAAACCGAACGGAAAATACGCTGCGGCCGTTTGGTACTTAAGCCCGTACAATCCGCAACCGATTCCCGCAAAAATATACGGGGTTATCGGTTTAATGCGATTGTCATATTCTGCGATTCCGAACCGAAAGAAGTTAAACTCCGCCACGAGGTCAAAGTTAATCATCTTATTCTGCCATAAACCGGCAGACTCATCCTCGCTTATCGGACCCGCAATGCGGTGGTGCAAACCTTTGAACTGCAATGCCCAGCGCTTGTCAAACTTATACCGTAAATGACCGCCGTACGTCTCACGCACATGGTTGAATATATGCTGCGTCGCATCGCCCGCGTAGTATCCGCAACCGGCTTGCAAGCCCAACTCCATCTGGTAGTGTTTCGCCTGACCTGAAACAGCTATCGGCAACACCACCAAACATAGCACATATATAATACGTTTACTCACCTAATACGCCAACGTACAAAAAAATCGCGCAAAATTACTACAAAAAAACGATATATGCAAACGCAGATGAGAAATTTTTCTCAAATATATGAAAAAATAGGACAAAAAGACGAATTTATTGACTTTATTCGCCTTTTTGCAGAGAATTTTCGAAATAATTGCCCCTTATCAACTTATCCGAAATGCGGTAAGCCTCTTGCGGACTGATGCGCCGTTCTGCGCGTGCCTTACTGTCCGCCAAGTTAACTCCGAAGCCTGCCCAACCATACGGTGCAATTCCCAAAACATGCATAACTGTCGGATATATATCCATCTGATAGCACTCTTCCTCCACCTCTATCGACTGCGTTATATGCGGTGACACCAGCACAAACGGTATCCGATTATGCTTTGGCGCATCGTAACCGAAGACCGTATGGTCGCTGGTCACAACAAGCGTTGTCTGCTCCCATATTCCCTGAGCCCGCAGCGTATCCACCAAGGCACCAATACACGAATCGGTATAGTGCAAACAGGTCAAATAGCGCTTAAACTCATCTGACATATCTTCCGGCACACCTTCCCATTGCTTTTTTACACGGTCAAACGGCGCATGGCTGGCCACGGTAATCAACTGCATACAGGTAGGTTGCTCCATGCTGCCTACCAGTCCGCAGGCGGTGCTGAATACCTCTGCATCATTCCAGCAGTGCCATGCAATCTTTGACGGTTCGTACAAGGCTTTATACCCGTACGAGTACGTCATAGTGCCTTGATTCCATGTGCCTCGGGCGGGAGAAACGACCATGCCCTGCGGAAAATGTTCTGCCAGCGACGGGTAGCGGTTTGTGCCGTACAAGATACACGCCACGCCCGATTCAATCGGCAACAGGCCGGTATTGACAATCATCTGTCCGTCGCCACTCATGCCGTATCGTCTCTGATGGCGCATATTTCCCGCATACAGGCTGTGCTCGCTCGTGCGCAGGTTTCGCAGGTTCGGCATCGCCTCAGTGGAGTCCAATGCCCAACTCTCAAAACTCTCCACCAACACGATAATCAGATGGTTATCCGGTGTCGCCGGTCCTTCTGCTTGCGGCATCAGGCTATCCATCAATGCCTGCTCCTCATCGGTCAGTACCACATCCTTACCCGAGCGGAGCTTGTGCACTTTGATATCATAAACCACGCTCAGCGGCAAATAACCTGCGATGGAATGCTCCTGTACCAGACTGTACTCGCTTTCCCAGTCCTGCACCAATCGTATCTCGTTGATATAGAGCGGCAGCAGCTTCTCAAAGGACATATCCCCCTGCCGGTAACCTATCACATCGTTGCGTATCGTATGGATAAGGTAGTTCATCCGCATACAGCAGCCAATGCCCGCCAACAGGCACACTCCAAACGCCCACCATATCCGTTTACGCTCCTTCGGAAAGAGCCACACCAAACCGCAAAATACTATCGCAGGCAGCAAAAGCACTAGCAAACGATAATCCAAGTATATCAGTATGGCATCCGAAAATCCGCGCAGGTTCGTTGCGATACGAATTACCGACCACGAAAGGAACAGGCTATAGGCTCTGAAATAAATATAGTTCGCCGCACTCCAAACGGCAAAGAGCAGCACGAAGCCTAATGCCCACCAACGACTGCGCGTTGCGAACACGATACTCGAGAAGATAAACGCTGCCGCCAGTTTGCTGACGATATACAGTTTCCAACTGTACATCGGAGGAATATCCGTAAACACCAACCGGTGAAAAATAAAGCACCCGCTAAGCAGCGTTACAAATAGCAGCGCAAACAGCCACCATGTGCCGTTATTGCCTTTCGATAAAAATTTCCGTATCTGCGCTATCATCCAATGTCACTTTTTTCCATAAAAAAGAGCGGCATTCAACCGCTCTTTGTTGCTCAACCAGGACTCGAACCCAGACAGACAGAACCAGAATCTGTAGTGCTACCATTACACCATTGAGCATTGTCGCAAGCGGCTCGCCTGAAGACTTTCGACCCTGTCGAAATTGGCGGCTCACACTTGCTCCTCTTCGTCTTCGAAAGTAAACTTTCTTGACGAGTCCCTTGCGGGCTGTGCTTAGTTAAAGATCACTCTTTTTTCAAAAGCGGCTGCAAAAGTACTGCTTTTGTTTGGATTGTGCAAATAAAAATGCAAAATTTCGCGAAAAAAGTTCATTTTCGTCCTTTTTTCGGGCAAAAAAGAGAGACAGAAGGTGATTCTGCCTCTCAAAGTATGCTTATCGGATGAATGATTATTCTACCGGAGCCGCAATCGAATCGCAGGCTTCTGACACCACCTCCGTAGCGGTTTCCGCTGCCGTCTCAATTGTTTCTACAGCAGGGGCGCACGCATCAAACGGCCAAGTGCCCGTAAACCACAGGGCAAAACATGCTGCCGCTGCCAGTACAATAATAACCGATATCCAAATCAGGGCTTTCTTCCAGCCTGCCATGCCTTTCTTGGCAAACGGGTCAGAGAGCTTCATGAAGGGGAACTGAACTTGTTCGGTTAATGTAGCGCCAAAGGGTACAGAGATGAGCGTATCCGCATTCACCGCCCAACCGTTGGCGTTCAGAATCGGCGCCAAGTTACGGCGGCGCAGTTTAATCCACGCCATAATCATAGCCGGACCGGAGATAACTAACATGATTGCTGCCAACCAGATAAGCAGCTTCCACCATGGCGTAGCATTGATGCCGCTGGCAAGGCTCGCAATGAATTCTCCGATAAACCCGACAGCCATGCCGATTGCGGCAAAGATACCGGCGAACTTGGCAATATCAAACGCCTGTTTCTTCTCCGGTGTGGCGCCTTCTGTAACGGCTGCAGTACTCTTTTGTGCCTGCTCCGTCATATCCGCAAAGGCTTTGTCGTTCTTCTCGGCAGCGGATTTATTAATAAGGTCTGTCACCCATTTACCGAACTTGCGATAGGGGCTCCAGAATGCCTGACGGATAGAAATGGGGTTGTCTATCACCTTAATGATGGTGGCGTCCCAGTCGTTGCCTTGGCGGTCATAGAAGATGGCATTCTTGCCAACCGTCAGGTTCTTGATTTCGCCCATGGTTACGGCAGCCACAATCTTCATGGTTTTGCCCAACTTCTTGCTGGTGCAGTCGCAATAGATGAGGAACATGCCCGATGCACCGGCTTGTGCATCCTGTTTGCCCATGTCGTTCACGCGAATACACAAACGGCAGGCGCGTTGGTCAATAACGAGAATACCGGCTTGGAAAATCGCCATATTGTCCGCCTCGCGGGTATAGAAGTCCTCCAAAGTCACGAAGTTCCGCAGCAGTTTGCAGAAGTCGCGGGTGAGTAACAGCAGTTTGCGCAGGTCTGCAAATTCGGCTTTTCCAGCCGCTAACGCTGCCGCGTCTGCTGCTGCTGCATCTGCCACCGCCGCATCAAATGCCGCAATCTTCGCACCCATCTCTACAAAGTCCTTCTCCTTGATAGCCGGAGCCACCGTCTCTTCCGGAATAACGGCGAGTCCTAACTTTTGCATTTTTGCCTGCTCAAAGTAGGCGGCGTATTCGGCTTGTTTGGCTTTGTATGCTGCCATCACGTCTGCCTCGTAGGGTGCAGCAGGCACCGCTGCCGGCGTGATTGCCACGGCCTCGATTGCTGCATCTACCGCTGCCAGAGACACTACGGACTCCTTGCCGGCAACTTTGGCGGCTACCGCTTTGATGGCTTCATCGGCAATGTCGTCAACGGCTATCGAATCCGCCTGATTGAACAGCACCTGCGGGTCTTTGAGTGCCCCACAAAGCCAGTCTGCCGTTTTCACCACCTCGCTGAGGTGCAGTTGACCGTCGCCGTCCAGATCCATCAGCGCAAGGCTCTCGTTGGCAATCTCCAATCCCGATGCCGGACATGACAGTACCGTCCACATCTTCTGGTCCAATTCTCCAAGGTGACGAATATCCTCACCTGTTAAAATACGTACGCGCGTTGCACCGCCTACGTTCTCAAAAGTCCATTTATATGCCATATTCATTCAAATTTAGTATTCTTCACAAATCGCCTGCAAAATTACAACAATATTTTGAATCATGCAAATATTTAGTGAAAAAAAAGGACAATTTGCCAATAAAGTGCAACGTAACGCGTACCATCACCAACGAGTCGCATTACATCCAGCGAGGTGACACCAGCGTCGTAATCACCACAAAAACCATCGAAACCTACGACGCGTCAAAGAAACTCTAACAATTTAACTACTTAACCATTTAACCGTTTAACAAAAAAAAGTGCGGTTGCCCGCACTTTTTTGTATGTTACTTTGCCGCGAGGACGAATGGCGGGATAAGGGGCTCTGCGACGGTGCCGAGGTGGTCATCGTTGACGAAAGAAAAGGCATCCTTGGCCTCGAAGAGGTTCTTGTAATGGGCGGAGAAGTAACGAAGGGTTATGGATGACGGGTTACCGGTTACGGGACCGGCGATAAACAAATAAAACAGGTCATCTTGCGGTGAGGCGGTGCCGAGGCAGGTCTCGCCGGAGAACGCGGCAAGTATATCGTTGTCGTCAAGGACAAAATCCGCCGCTTTGTCAGGGTACTGCGCTTTGAGGTCCACCTTAACGACGGCGGTCATAGACGAGGTGACATCATAGTCCGCGGGGACGGACCATGTGGGACGTTCCACATTACCGGCAAACGTTTCCGAGGGTTGCGGTTCCGGTTGGGGTCGTTGCTGCTCCGGTTGTGATTGCTCCGGAGCGTTGGTATCCTCCTTCTTGCAACCCGCTGCCATAAGCAGCAGGGTGCAGAACAAGAAGACACTACAGTTTTTTACCAGTGACATCATATTTTTCATGATTGCGAATAATTATTACATGGTTGTTTTCAAGAATCTTATATGGGCGGTCATCGTCAAGTCTGAGTAAAATCGGAGACATGAGTGAGCCGTGGTGAGCATCAGGAACATAATTTACCATTTGTTCATTTACCATAGGTTCATTTATTTGAGCATTTAGCCATTGCCCGTCCTCCGTGCGGAAGCGCAGCGGTGCTCCATCTTGATCGGACGAAATGGTGAGGAAGTATATGACTTCGTCAATGTTTGATGTATTATGTATTATGTATGGATTTGCTACGCCGACGAGTTCGTCGCCGATATAAGCCATGATATTTACCATTTTGTCATTTACCATTTGTTCATTTGACAATTTGGCAATCATGGTCATGTTGGTGGCATAGCGTTTAGCGGTTTCCGTTGACGGGTTATGAGCCATTCTCGGTGCATTGGAAGCGGGTTTGTTGAAGAACTTCACGTTGACCGAACCACTACCGAGACGGCGGAACATGTATCCCTCTCCCGGACGGATAGCCGTGAGGTCGCCTTCCCAACGTTTGTCTTGTGAGAATACCGCGAAGTGGTCGTGGCTCTTGAGCATATCGCCCGGAGTGGCGTACGTGTAGTAATCCGACAAGGCTTCGGTGACTGATGTCGTTTCTTTCAACAGGCATGGGAACGCATTCCAAGCACCATCGCCATTCAGCATTATATGCATCGAATCCTCCGGTAACGTATTGCCATAGACGCGCATGATATTGCCGTTCTTGGAATAAATCATGTGCATCCAGATATAGTAGAAATGATAGAGCGAGCCGGTAAAGTACCCGAGTGAGTCGCTATATACGCAGAAATTGCGAGTATATGGATTCTTCATCAGGTCTCCTTCGCTCCAAGGTTCAGCCGCCGTCATAACATTGTTAATCACGCCGGTTGCATTCTGCTGGAGGTCGATGTTGAATGATGTCCAGTTCCAGCCCGGATTGAGCACGATGTTCTGTACCTCCGAACCGATAGTAACAAACAGTACAGGTGCGCTATTGCCACATCCGTAGATGGCTCCTTCCGCAAACTTGATGGTCAGCGGTTCGCTGTTGAGTGAGGTGCTGAGATTGTAGGTCTTGCCGGTTGAAGCCTGCCAGAGGACAAAGTTCACGGTTTTGTTCTTCATCGTCTCGTTGCCATAAACCGTCATGAAGAGATTGGCAGCGTCAGCCATACCTACGCACTCGTTGCGGAAGAGTGCGAAGACTTTATCATGGCTGTCGGTATCGAATACATCGCCAATCTTCACTTGTCCGCAGACGGCCATATTGAGTGGGAATTTACTGCGATCTACATCCTCGTACGGGCAGACGGCCTCTACGTTATATTCGATGCGCAGCGGTTCGCTTAGTCCGTCCTCATCGGTGAGATAGATGATATCGCTGTATTCGCCTACGGCTATCTGACGGTTGAAAGTGAGGGTGACACGCCGTTCTTCCATCGGGTCGATGGCACCGTAGGTGGTGCTGACCGTCAGCCATGCAGGCAAGGATTCGATGGTGTACTGATGGCGTTTACCGCTCTGATTGACGATACGTACCTCCATTTCCATATCATCCTCCGTACCGTCTTCGAGCGTGATGACCAGTTGTTTCTCAGACCACTTGATGGCGTTGCGGTCCACGAAGGCAGTCCATGTGACAGGCGAAGCCATCGGGTTACCGTTGAGGTCCTCCACATCACGCACGGTGACGTAGATGGACTGCTTGTTGACCTCGTAGTCGCGGTTGAGGATGTTGATGAGCAACTCATCGTTGTTGAACGACCAGTTGAAGTACAGCTTGTTCAGCACGCCGTTGGATTTGAGCGGAGCATTAACAGTCCCGTCACCCATAACCGATAACCCGTCACCGAGTACCAGCGGCACTACCTTGTTGACTACATTGCCGTTGGCATCCTTGAAGATGCGCCGGTCGTTAACGGAGAAGCGCTGCTCGATGATGCCGTTGGGGTTGGTGTACTGCTCTTCAAACGGCAGGTATGCCATCAGACCCATCTCGTCACCCGTGAGGGCATTGTCTTCGTACAGCTCGATGAGCGATTTGGGAAGGGCTTGCTCGAAGAGCACGAACTCATCGATGATTCCCTTGAAGCCGTAACCGCCGAGGTACATCGTGCCGGTGAGTGCTCCGACAGCGTTTGCCGACTCGGAGCGGATGAGCTTGCCATCCATGAAGACCGATGCCGTGTTGTAGGTGCGGCTGACAGCAAGCACGTAATGATGCCAAGTGTCATCAGCGTATTTGCCGGTATTGATTTGGATATAGTTACTGCGGAACAGCGGCGCATTGGCGGTAGTGGTCTTGAACCAGCACATGAGCGTGAAGTCATAGGTCTTGGACCTGCCGAGCAGGTTACCCGCCAGCTTGACGGAGTCGTTGTCCAGACGGAGCGAGTATCCTTTCTGTTTATTCCACGAGCAGCCGTCGAGGTACAGCGTGGCGCCGTGGGCATGGTCGGTCACGGTCTCGCCCTTGCCTTCATCCATGCGGTAGTATGCTAACAGCTCTTGTTCGTAGCCCGTGAGGGAGTGATTAGCGGTCGCACTGATTTCTTCCAGCGAGAGGGCTTTGGTCCAGATACGCGTCTCAAGCATATCGCCGTCGTAGGTGCTGCCGAACTGGAAGTACGCACTGCGTTCCTGGTCTGTGCTGATCTCATTGGTCGCGCCGAAGATGATGTCAGTCACCTCCTCCGTTCCGACATAGAAACGGGTCTTGCCGCCTTTCTCATAGACGCACAGGATACGCGTGAATGCCATGAGGTTGCCAAGGGGTTTCGAGCTCTTTGCCAACCACTTATCCCCTACGTATCGGATGAGGCGGAGACGGTTATCCTTGGTGAGCACTAACTGCTTCTTGACCTGTCCGTCGCCGGTCTCAAAGAGGATCATGTCTTCTGCGCGGTTATTCGCTACGGTCGGACGGATCATCATATCGATGGTGAAGGACTTATCGGTCAGGTCGCGTTTCGCCTTGGTAGTAGCGGACGAGTGGCCGTCGAAATGGAGGGCGGTAGCGGCAGAGAAACCGGTTTCATTGGTGATGCCGGTTATCTGGAAATTATTGTCTTCGTCGAGGTAGTTACCGGCAATCGGTTCGTTGAAGCGCAGTTTGAGATGATCGCCTACGCCTAGTATGGAGTTCGCCGGTTCGGGTTCGCCGAACACAACGGGCACACGCGTATCCTTGATACCGGTGAGCACAGGTGAGGACTTGGTGAGGAACGATGTACCGTAGCGGCAGAAGGAGACGGCTCGCAGGTCGTACTGCTGCTCCATCGGGTCACGCTCGCCGTAGAAAGCGATGTTCTCGATCCGTCCGGCATTCATCATCGCTTTGGAGCCCGATGCTTCGTTGTAGTAGGTACTATCGGCGTAGTACGAGCAGAGGTTCACCCATCCGTCATCGGACTGCTTGCTCAGTTTGTATTGGAACTCGATATGGTCGAAGTTCGGGTAGTTGATATCGTAGCCGTCGATGACAACCGGCAGGTACCAGCCCGTGGAATCCTTGGGCGAGAGCGTATTCATCACCCATTTGTCGTGCGGCGTCGAGATGTTGACATCGCAACTCGTCGGTTGGAAATGCACGCTGAAGGACGCCTTCGTAAAGTTCAAGATGTCGCAATTCGAGGCTAACATGAGCGTCAGGTTCTCGAAGTCATAGCCTTGTCCGGCATAGACCTCGATGGTCTTATCGATGGTCTGACCCGGGTTCAGCTTGATGGCCCGTCCGTCACCCGTCAGCGGGAATCCGTCCATGAGCACTTTCGCGCCATTCGGGTTGGAAGCATCGACGAGCACGAGTTTGAAGACTACGTAGTTTTCAAAGCTCTGTTGCGTCTCGTTGCTCATCCGGACATGGATGATCGCCGGCTGGTCACGCGGGATATCCGATACATCATGGTTGAGTACATCGAGCTTCGGGTTCTCCAGTTTGAGGGTGCCGTTCGACAGCTGTGCCGGTCTGCCTCCCTGCTCGTAGAAGATGGACTCTTCCGGACCTTCCCACGGACACTTCGTTGCACCGCCGTTCAGTTTATAGATGAACGAACCGTAGAGATGGGAGTAACCGTCGTAGTCATTACCGTCATCGACGGTCTCACGCACATCGTAGGTGGTCTGATTGAAATGTTGGTCCTCATCTTTCCACCGCAGCACGGACACGTTCATATAGGAGTACTCATCGGGCTCGAGCACAAAGCCGGCAGTACGGCTATGGGACTCTGACCAGCTCGGATCACGGTCCCAATTGATGTCGACAATCGGATTGATATTCCAACTCAGAGACGCGGTCGGTACATGGGTCTGGATGGTCATATCTTGCGGATTGTTATCATTGTGCTGCTTGGAGTTATTAAACATGTCCACCCATACCTTAACGGCTGATTTGATCGCATTCGACGATGCATTTTGGACACTGAGGGTCGTTAACGCGGTGGAGGGGTTGATACCCAGACCATCAATCTTGAAGGCGTGGTTCTCTACCGCATCGTAGGTCTCCGAATAACTGAGCTTGACACCGTTGCTGACGAAATAGTTCTTCACCAGGTCGGCATTCACACCCGCCATGACGGTGATTTTCTCTTTCTCGTTCTGCTCGATCAGTCCCAGCCAGCTGGCAATCGTATTGTTATACGATGCTACCCGGTTCACCTCCAGCCAGGGCGTTTGTCCTGTCGGATAAACGATCTGGTAGTTGGAGAGGGCAAACGTGGTATCGGTTGGCATCACATGCGACCAATAGACAGGTTCTTTTTTGGCATCTGCTATCGCCTGGACACTCATGCTATCGCCCATCACCAGCAATGCATCGCGTTGCTCGACCAACTGTGGTAGCAGGACGGTAAGGATATAATCCTGCGAGTACGCAAACGTACCGTCCACTTTATGTCCTCCTGCCATCTCTTCACCGATGGCGAGGTAGTATTTATCTCCCTTCAGACTGTGTCCTTCTGCTACCGTAGCAGACGAACCGGTCACGCCGACGCTGTCTTTGAGCTGTGCCGCCAGGGAGACATAGGTCAGCGAGTCAAGCGGTTTGACTGCATCCATCAGCTGGAAGACGGCACTCTGCGCCATACCGATATAGATATCACCGCGCGAACCGACAAACCAGTCATCACTCGCCGTCTCGATACGTTCGCTGGTGGTGAAGGTATAACTACCGCCATGTTTCCAAGTCAGACTCTGAGTAAGCGGCAGACTCCATGAGTTCGATACCAGTGAGGAATAGGAATTACCGGAGAACATGCTGGTTGTACCGGGTGCCGAGCACAAATATACTCCGTAAAACATGCCCATACCGGTGCCGTAGGACATATTCAACTGGATACCTAACTTGGCGGAGAGGGTCCAGTTATAGTTGTAGGTGAAAGAAGTACCGGACTCGAGGTAAGCATAGCTCTTCGCTCCCGGCGGGTCACGGAGCACGTCTAACAGCGTCACGCCGGCATCTACCGCCATGGCGTAGTCATTGCCCTTCGAGTGGTTACCGGTCACGTAAGCCTGAATCAGCTGTTTCTCGATATTCCGGCCGTCCAGCTCGATCGATACATCCAGCTCGCGCAGCGCCTGGACGCCGGTTTTGTTATACGACGCATAGTCCACCGGAATGGTGATGTCTATCTGTCCCGCCTCATTGAGCTGCGATCCGAACTTCAAGAAGTGCTGTGTTGCATGCTCCCATTTCGGGAAGAGCGTAGAGAGCGTCTGCGTCTCTTCGGAAGCGTGCAGACCATTATAGACCTTCATATCGCCGCCGTTGATCGGCACGCGTTCGTGCTTCGTGGAAGTCTTGTCGTTATTATAGTAATAATCCTCGTGGGCGCAGATACGGAAGGTGTAGTCTCCCGTTGCAAAGACCGGATAACCGAAGGTATAATGCCATACGTCATTCGAGTCTTTCTCCGCCAGCGGAATCTCCACGAACTCATTCATAATGTTCTGCCGCGTCATGCTCTTTTCACCCAGATACGGTTCTTCGATGCCGTATCGCACTTGGGTACAGGTGATGTCGATCGGCGAGCGGTAGGTGATGCTGTATTTGGCGTTCCATTTGGC
>Ga0310786_10002355_pt1 | contig 29030 bp, 62 predicted proteins | sample AusTroGonzalo_MG_FD_203881 | JGI IMG/M metagenome (GOLD analysis project Ga0310786, IMG submission 203881) | Bovine rumen microbial communities from tropical cattle in Woodstock, Queensland, Australia - Gonzalo_03 (v2) (version 2) | ecosystem: Host-associated > Mammals > Digestive system >...
AATTAAAGGAGGATTATTATGTTTTCACTGTCAGACATGTTGGCAAAATTTCTTATTCATTACCATGCTAATTGTGTGGATATCACTAACTGTTTAGGACAGTTGCATCTGATATCCGACAAGGAGTGGGAAGAACGAAACAAGAAGCACATTATGGCATTGATCGAGAATCCGCAAATCAATCGAGCAGGATTATTCTTGAACAATGAAGAGGATAGGCATCCATAACGGGTGCTTTTCCTCTTTTGCGCACATTTTGCAAGGTATATAGTGAAAGGAGGACCCACTTCGGGCAAATTCTTCACTGATTTGGAGCTGACATTACGTTGGCTCCTCTTTTTTATCTTATTCTAAACTTAAGGAGGCTTAACTATGAACATTCCGAATACGCACAAACAAGTCGAGGTTGTACTCGCTGATGGTGATGATGAGATCCGCTTTGAATGTGACAATCTCATTGCGCCGTTGATCCAAAAACTTAATGAACATGGTCTTAAAACCAGATTCTGCTGTTCTGGACACGAAGACGATGCTTTCTACACCATGTATATTGATTTTGTGTCGATTACGGAAAACAACAATGACATGGTTGACAAACTTTACGAGCTCGTCGATAAGGCCCAGGAGTATTTCGCAATGGAATTCGATTATAAGATGCGCTCGGTCGACCGCGATAACCATGAAGCGCGTTTGTTTCTAATAAACCCAACCATCGACGAACTCCGATTAGCTGTAAAGCTGTGTACGGGATCCGAGTTTGAAGATGTGTTTTACGTTGATGAAAACGGCCGCATCAAACGGACAGGACGATTCGAAAAGGCAATAAAACTCGAAATCATCCTTAGACCTAATATTACGGATGATAAGGTCGACGAAAAGCATATTCAAGAAAACTACGAGTTTGTGATGGCTGGTGTTAACCGGTTGTCTCAACTCGTCGATGATATCTAAACTTATTCTAAACTTAAGGAGGCTTATTTATGGAAAAGAAACTCAATGTGCATCCCGAAATCGAAGAGGTGCTTCGAAACGGCTTTACTGATTCTCGGACTGGTATTACATACTCAAAAGAGATCGTAAAAATGTTCATCGATGAAGCAATCAGACGGCATAACGAAGGGCAATATCATGGCCCGTTTACTGATTGTGCAGAGCTAATTCATGATCTTGGTATGGGTCGAGTAACTTATCTTGCGTGCTCTAACACTCCGGGATGGGTTGTCGACGACAATAAAGAACGTCCTGATGCAGGTCCGATTAACGTCACTGATTTAATTCAATCTAACCATCTATTAGGTTCTTACTTCGCCGGACTTCAGATTCAGATTCGAACGTTCACCAGAAAAGAAGATGGTTGTCATGTAATGGCCATAACTCGCAAAGATCCCATTAAGATTTATCATCAGCAGGGATTGAAAAGGAGGTAATGACCATGCGTGAATACAAATGCAGTAGATGCAGTAGAGCGATAGAAACGAATCCAAACTGTGTAATGACTGACAAGGGAGTTTCATGGTCGTTATGCGATTGTTGCTATAAGGATCTTTGTTCGTTTATGTCGCCCGATGGTTATCGTTATCACCATCAGAAAAGTGAAGAAGCTGCGTCTGAACTTGAGGCTAGCGGACGACTGTTTGACCGTATCTCCAAGATCAAATTGAAATAAGGAGGAATCAGTATGAAAGATGCTCCTTTGTTCATTATCGAATCGGTGACCATGATTGATAAGAACGACGGACACGTCATCCGCAACCAACATCACGTTCGTGAGTTCAAAGATCATCAGAGCGTTGTTGACTATATGGAAAGTCGGACAGCAGCTCTTAAAAACAAGGGCTATACCATAAAATTCACTGATGATGGACGAGTGAATTGTACGAACACCGCTATCGGACAGACCAGAGTCATTATCGTATGTGAACAGCGGTTCTTTGCGAGTAAAGAAGAACATGCTAAAAGACTCATGGAGTACGTGTTGACGGAAAGCGGAATGAAAGAACCTACCGATTCTCTTAATGCACTTATGAAGAAAGCGTTTGGAGACTCTTATCACTTTACTTAAACTAAACTTAAGGAGGAACTTAAAATGAAAAAGGAAACCATCGATTCTGTAGCAAGAGTGACTGAGGAAGTAATTCTGGACGTCGCTGGTGGCATTGTCGGTGCGGTTGGCGAGCACGTAATCGCACCCTTCGTTATGGCGGTCATCAAGTATGACTTCCTGTGGAGAAATCCAAACGCGTCAAAAGAGGCCACAGATCTTCGTGTAAAACAGGAAGGTGAGCTTCTTCTTGCTAAACTTAGACGCGAGGGATATGTCAGTATTCGCAATGTTGAACCTTCTAGAATCTATTATGCTCGTAGATCGTTTGCGGTATACCTTGAAGATTTACTTGAGCGGATGTATAAGAATGGAGCGACTAAAGAAGAAATTGACTCTATCTCTGAAATGAGATGGGAATTCGATAGAAGGTATGGCGGATGTCGTGGCCACATTTCTACGAACAATCTCAGATGGATTATCAAAATGGAGAACAAGTATGGCGTAGAGGAGGAAACCTGAGATGAATAAAAGGTATCCTAATGGTCCAGTTGCCCGTCTCACTCTGCTTTCTATTGGCAAAATGAAAGTCGTAAGTGGCGTCATTATTCCAGCGACAGAAGACTTATCTGGTATAGCGTTCGATAACATCATCGACGCAACCGGAAATCGAATTGACATTTATCGTAACGCCATTAACGTACTCGAGAAGAAGGACGGTCATTTCATCTACGATATTCTGAGATACAACACCCATCTCGGATATGACGCTTATGCTATCGCTAACATGACCATGAATCCTCTGAGCAGACTTATGCCTGGTGAAAAAGATCTTATCGGACGGTTCATGACGACTATCTGTCTCGAGAGTGAATTCGCGATGGACTTTGATGGAGATCTGATCCAGATTCTTAACGAAGGTCTGGTTCGGCATATGTTGGAGGATAAGCATAATGGCGAACCCTGATTTCAAAATTGACAGAGGGGAAGTAATCTGGGAGCGGATTTACGATGGTTCCGACCGTTGCCGCTTCCTCATAACCTCCGATAAACGACGCGAAACGTACTTTCTGTATGAGGTCGCAAAAGATGGTGTCTCGACTAAAAAGACTCACAAGGCGAGAACACCTGCACAGATCTGGAATAAGTATCTGGATCACAAATGCTAAACTTTACTTAACTGGAGGTAAATCATGAATAACCATCACAAAATCGGATACTCGGTTCCTGAGGTCGCTCAGATCTTTGGATGTACCCCGGTTACCGTTCGAAAGTACATCTATGATGGCAAACTCAAAGCCGATGTAACAAAGAACGACAAGCAGAACACCATTCGTATTTGCAGGGAACACCTCGTCGAGTATATGACCGAGCATCCGGGTCGCTTTGACAGCGAGCTGCTGAAGCGCTTCGGTGTTGATACTGACGATGGTAAAACTGCAAAACCGTCTGATGTGAAAGACAACAAAGCAGACTTTGCTCCCGGCGCTTATACCGTTACGGATGTATCTGAACTCGAAGGAGCATGGGGTAAAGACAAGAACACGAATAATAAAGTGAAACCAACGAAGTCGCGTAAGGAGTTTCCGGCTTATGAAATCGTGGCTGACGGTAAAGTCGTTATATCCGGCTGCGAGAAGTTTACAGTCGGCAAGATCATCGATGCGCTTATCATTGACCGAAATCTTGATATCGCAAATATCTCGATTAAGAGGAAATAAGGAGGATAATCATGGGAGAAAGACTCATATTTAAGGTAATCAAGAGTGAAAAAACAAATCGCTACCATCTATTATCATTGGAGTGGATACACCGCGTCCATTTATTCAGAAGCAGCCACGCTAGCTGAATGGTTACGCGACAATGGTTTCACGGGTGACGAGAGCATTGAAAAGACTCAGGAAATGTTGCTTCATTTCGTGCAGCAGAACGGAGGCGGTTCTGGAAGCGTTGGAACTAGAGAAGAGTTTCGTAAGCGCGGTATCAATCCAATGGAAGACGGTTACAGTCGCAACTATGGTCTGCTTGACATTACGGATAGAGATATGGCAAACGCTGAACACTGGGGAGAACATATCGAAGAGTTTAATCTCGACGATGAGACATTTACAAACAACGAATTCACATATGAAGACCCTGAAGAAATCGACTGGATCGAACATCCAGAAGACATCCCTAAATGGAAACCTGATTCTAGATATGTTGGGGTAGTCAATTGGGATGATGCCAACGACGGTCTCAAATGGTTTGAGGATCTTCCTAGATATGACGGTATTCTCGGCACCGTTAAGGAAGACGGAAAAGATTACTATGTTGTTGCTTGTGAGTGAAGGAGTATAATCATGGCTAAACTTCAATGGAAAGACGTTTCTGATAAATGGAAGGATGTAAACATCGTGTTCGTCGGAAACGTTAAGGATGTGGTTCTCAAAAAGGTCGCAGCTATTCGTCTTAGTCCTAATAATGGCGATGGCACAGACGAATGGGTATTTAAGAGCCCAAACGGAAGCGAGTTCGTATTCAACAATCGTCATATCGTGCAGGTAATCATCACGCCACACACAAACGATTTATCCATTGTCTCAACTCGAGATGAGATCACGTATGATTTCTCGGATGAGGAAGGGCTGTCAGAAAGAGAAGCACTGAAGGAGGTGGAGTAATGGAAGCAGAAGCTATCAGACAACGTCTTGACGACATCATTAAGAATCTATTTAAGACCATGATTCCGAAATACATCAACGGTCATGCAGTGTATGGCGGATATGGGGTTAACATCGTAAGTCCGGCATATATCAATCTAGATTACGGATTCGGATTTGAGCCAAACAGTGGGAATACTGAAATCACCCATTACTGGTCTTATGGAGAGGGTATTCCGATTTTGGGACGGTTCGACACTGAAGAGAATTTTAAGCTCTTTGAGAATCGCGTAAAGGACGATTTCAAACGTCGTCTAATCGATATGTGCGAAGCAATCAATAAGGATGACTCCGAGAACCATCCCACCAACGGTGATCTAATCCGACGTATGAGCAATAAAGAACTGGTTTCTGAACTTGGCGGATGGACTGGTTTTGGATGCAACAGATGCAATAGGGATTCAAATACTTGCGATCCTTCCTGTGACTGTCCTGACGGCATTTATGAATGGCTTTGTTCTATCGCTGAGGAGGTGGAGTGATGACAAGAGAAAAACTCGAACAACTGAAGGATCTCGATTACACAATTGAGCAATTGGAGGATGCAATCAGTCATCTTGAAAATACGGATTACAAATACATCTACATAAATGGCATGAATTGTGATGGAGTATCAGATAAGATCATAACAACAGCTGATGACGGTACAGACGGGCTTGTCGATTGTATTCGTACATTTCTCTCTAAGAGACTTGACGATATGAAAAAGAAATTCGAGGAGGCTTGACCATGGACTCAAAGATCATCAGTCTGATTAACCGTCGTCGCAGACAGATCCTAGTCCATAGCTATATCTACTATGAGCTTGATGACAACATCATTGACGATGCAACATGGTCCAAATGGGCCTTAGAGCTCGAAGAATTGCAACGGGACTATCCTGAAGAGAGTTCTGCTGCCGTGTATGCAAAGGATTTCGAGAACTTCGACCATAGCACGGGAGCAGGACTCAATTATTTCAAATCAGAAATTATCGGGGCGGCAAGGATGCTTCTTCGATATAAACATGAAACGGAGGCTTAACCATGACCAAAGAACGACTTTCTGTGATCAATAGTCTTAAGGCACGTATTGAGGCGCTCGAGGAGGATATCGAAAACTTCGACGATTGTCGACTCTCCTATGATCGTGTAGAGGTCATCGGTCGAATCAATGGTGAGGGTCTCGGTAATGCGGATGTTCTTCTCGATCTTGCTCCGTATCCGAAATTGATGGACATGATAAAAGAATATCTCGATTCAGAACTCGAGAAACTAAATCGAGAATTTGAGGAGGCTTAATCGTGAAAGAATCATTATGCGCCCATTGTAAGAATTGCGAAGAGGTCAAATACGATGGTTTCCTGTGTGATTGCACGGGGTATATCGAGGATAAGACAACTTCGACCGGCTGTGTTATGTTCGAGGATGACGGATTCGTTAATCCTGAAACAACTAATAAGGAGGAAAACAAAAATGAATAATAAGAATCATCGGTATTCCATGAGCGACATTATCGCTACCATGGCTATCAACGGCGCAACGAGGGATGAGCTCGAGCGGGCTATCAAATACAGCGCTGCGGTTATCGACGCTGAGAGAACTCGCAAGGCACTCGGTATCGATGAGCTCGTAGAGAAATATATCAATGTTGACTCGCATGAGACTTACGAAGAAGAACTCGACGCTGTCGATGCGTTCTTCGATAAGTACGATGAGCTGATCTCTACGGCTTCGAGAAACTCTCTTCTCGGAATGATGAACGATCTGGATAACGCCATGGTATGCATTGAGGGTCATATCGTTGGCGAAACCGAAAGTAATGCAAATAACACAGACCTCAAGGAAGCTGAAGCATACATTACCCATGTTACTCTGCTTCTTGCACAGATGTGGTCGGACGAGAATCAGGATATCGAGCTGACGTGTGTTAATCCAGCGACTGGAGAAGAAACCATTATCAATGGTAAGGAGGAAAAAGAAGATGAGAGCTGTTAATATTCACTGGGATGTTGATTACGATGCTGATGGAAACTATCTGCCTACAGAGGTCGAAATCCCTAAGGAACTTACCGATGAGGTCAAGATCAGCGATTGGCTGAGTGACACTTACGGCTTCTGTCATGGCGGTTTCAGAATCGAGATGACGGAAGAGGAGCGTCAGAACTACTGCAAGGGCTGTGCTCGCAGTATCTATTCCGATGGTCCTCTCGGTTGTAGTTGCGATATGAATGTCGCGGATAACGGTTATTATAACCATGCTAACTATCCGTGCTATACGAGAGTTGAGGATAAAGCTGGTATGATCCGAGCAAAACAAAACAGCGAGCTTATTATCGCTTACACACCTAATAAGGAGGAAAAAGAAAATGACTGATTATCAGGCTATCAATCCGGAGCAGGCGGCAATGGAGTACCGTCTGAAGGAAATCGAGAAGGAAAACCGCAGACTCAAGGCAGGACGTATCGTTGGGTACGTCCTCGCTGGTGCTTCTGTCATCGCTGCGGTATACTGTGGAAAGAAGCTCAAGGACATCATGGGAGTCGTGAACTCGGCTGTTACGGACGTGTCCTCTCTGACATACATCGACGTACAGCAGGCAGTGGTTGATAAAGCAGTTGAGAAAGCCGCTCAGAACGCTGCTGGAAAAGCTGTGAAAGCGACTGAGGGACTCATGACATCCATGGTCGAACGGGCCGTGACCTCTGCTGTAGTCAACGCCAAAGAGCCTCTGAAGCAGGCTGTAACCGAGAAACTTGCTCGAGAAGTAGCTCTTATTGACAAGTCTGAACTCGTTGAGGCTGTCGAGGAGCAGGCTAAGGCAATGATTCTCGAGAAGTTCGAGGGTCGTCTTGATGGTATCGCTGCTGACTTCAGCCGGAATCTGGAGAACGTCGGAAAGATCTATCAGTCGATTGCGGAAACCATGCAGCCTAAGAACTAATGCTTCGCGAGGTTTACACCACATATTATGGGACCGAAAGGTTACTACTATATATGAGGTGAGAATCATGAAGTATGCAATTTCGAGACAGTATGGAAAGGACACGATAATTGTCAGCGAAGGCATCTACAACAAGCGTGAAGACGCAGAGAAGCGTTGCATTGAATTGGCTAATGAGAAAAAGGCCACCATTGCAAATGCGTACAAAATCCCGCTTGAGGATGTCCGAGTAGAGAAATCGTACGACGGAATTATCTGGATCAAATGGCTGCATTATTCAAACATGTATGAAGTAGTCGAGCTTGAGGAACATTAACAAGCTAGAGAGCATCTGGAAACAGGTGCTCTTTTACTTTTCATTTAAGGAGGATAATAATGAACGATGTAACTTACTATGGGGATCCTAGAGCGGTTCTCATCCATTACAACCAGAATCATGACCCCAAGACAGGACGATTTGCGTCGAAAGAGATAGGTTCTCTTGCGTCAGCCATCCATAACGATGCTTCGAAACGTGTTGGCAAAATCGAGAGCGATGTCCGTTCCGCTGCTGAAAAGACTAGCGCAAAGATGTACGGACTTGAACACAAGCAGAAAACTCTTGAATCCATCGCCAGAAAGATCGAGACCGACTCTCACGAAAAGGGAATCAGTCCCAAAGAGGCTGCTAACGACGTAAAAGATGCAGTTCGATTCACTACGATATCATCTGATGGTGATTTCGTTAAGAATTATCAGACATTCAAAGCTGAGCTTGCCAAGAAAGGATATGACGAACTTCGATGCAAGAACTACTGGGCTTTGTATAACGAAGGGAAAGCCAAGCATAAACAGGTCACATCAGTGTTCGGTGACGATACCGGCTATCGCTTTGAGGTGCAATTCCAGACACCATCATCGATTGACGCTAAAGAGAAAAAGACAAAACTGTATGAGGAAGTAAGAAAGGAAGGTGTTGCTGAGCAGCGCAGAAATGAAATCATAAGAGAGATGGAGAAGCTTGCAGAAACAGTAACTGATCCATCAGGCATCGAGAAAATCAAGAATCACTAAGGAGGATAATGATGGACAATAAGACAATCAACATTCCGAGGTTCAAACATGCAATCAGAGCCTTACGATTAGTTGCTTCTGGTATCAAAGAATCGCTGTATGAAAGTATCGATACACTAAGCGACGATCAAGTTGATATCATAAATGGTAGAATCAACGAGTTGAGAGAAGCAGCGAAAGTACTTGAGAATTACACAGAGGGAGATCACCATGAAGAAATCACAGGTTAACAAATGCGAGAAGATCGCAGACCATTACGGACCGGCTACGCAAGAAAAGCAGGCCGTTTCTGAGTTGATGGAGCTGGGATATGTTCTCACAAGAAGACCCTCACAACGGTCAAGCGACTGGAAAGAAGACTTGCTGGACGAAATGGCGGACAACACCATCATGATTCAGCAGCTCAGGCTTCTGTACGATATCTCAGACGAAGCGTTTGACAAGAAGATTACCGAGAAGCTTGACAGACAGCTTGAACGAATCAAGAACGGGGAATGACCCATGTACAAATGTTATGATTGCGCTATGTATGACACTTGTGCATATGTAAACGACAAGTCTACAATCAAGGCTATTATACCGGCATGTGACCGGTTCAAACCGAAAGGAGTAAATTACCATGGCAACTACGAAAAAGGAAACCAAGACAACAGCAAAGAAAGCACCGGTAAAGAAGGCGACTACAACCGCTAAGTCTACCACAACCAAGAAGCCGGCAACCAAGAAAGCACCGGTCAAGAAGACTAAGAAGGAAACTACAGTCGTCATGACCATCGAGGCTACATTTATCCTCAAGGCTGGTCAGACTCCGGACTCCATCAACCTGACTGACATCTGCCCGACCGCGGATAATGTCAATCTCAAGAAGATGCAAGTATTTGATAAGGACGAGTAAGGAGGGATAACCATGGACGGAGTCATTTATAAGAAATTCACGACATCTGAAGACGATGTTCTTTATCCGCTGTTCGGTTTCGCATGTGCTGACTACAACGAGAAGTATAATACAGATTCGACACAGATGCAAAATTACTATATCTTCGGAGGGGTCATTCAGGAAGAAGATACGGATGAAGAATTGTATCCTCATATGTTCAGATTAATCAAGAAGCTTATGAAGAAGGATACGGAACTTGCAATGGTCGTTCTCGGAGTAAAGGATGTATCTAACGAGTTCCGCGAGAAAATCATGGAAGAACTCGATGGAGCATTCGGTTTCGATGAACTGAAGGACGTCTACGAGGACAGAATCGTATTCGCTAGAAAGGTGTGATAAACGATAATGGAAATCAGACACGACTTTTGGCGCGGTAACGATATCCGTTTCGTAAATGTGAACGGAGAATGGTATGCTGTGCTCAAGGATGTATGTGATGCGCTTGGTATCAGCAATTCTAGAGACGTGCGTTATCGCATCCCGATTCGCTATCTCGAAAAGGTAAATATCGAAGACGAGACACATAACGTAGATTCAACCGACGTTATGTCTTCTAGAATGGGTCCGCATTCGCATCAGATGCTCGTCGTCAACAACCGCGGTATCTACCATGCATTTCTCGGTTCAAGAAAGCTTGAGGCTCAGAAGTTTGTCGAGTGGATGCTTGGTGTAATCGAGCAAGAGCAGGGACAGCAGGGTTACGAAGACTATCAGACCATGAGCTTCGCCGAAGATAAGGCTGCTGAAGACCCGCGTACGGACGAAGACATCATCAACCAGCATGTGGAAGACATCTGGAAGCTTCGTGAGTGGGGCGAAGACAAATGGTGGATCGAGTACGAGCAAGGACGATTCATTGAGCTTCGACAGTACGTAGACGAGTTCTGTCCAGAGGAGCTCGCCGAGGAAATCTATCTCCGTGCTTATCGTAAGTTCGGAGGACAGTGCTGATGGACGAATGGCCAAGAGAAGAGTGTCCTCATTACGAAGAAGAGCATGATATGGGAGCCACCATACCGATCTGTAGAAAAGACGGGTCGGTATGTGATGGCTGCAAGAAACGTGAATTCTTACCACCACAGGACGCTGTTTTATTGCTGTTTCTGATGGCATGTGCTGGGAGTATGAACAATCCAGAACTTCAGAACGATCAACCAGAACCGTTTGAACAAAAACAGGAGGAATAATCATGGACGAGACATTCGTACCTAATCTCTTGCGAGGTGAACTCGTTTTAAGAGAGGACAAATTAGGAAAACTCTCAGAAGAGATCCATAGACTTCGCGATAAGATAGCTAATACACATGGTAAGAACTCATCTTTTGATGTCTATTGGCTCAGAAAAGAGCTCGAGACATATGAATCGGCAAGGCGGGAACTGCGCGGACAGGTTTCCGCATTAAGACAAGCAATTTCAAAACTCGAAAAGGAGGATTAACCATGAATACTGATGATTTAAAGCTTCTTGGTCTTATCTCTTTATTAAGATGTGAGATTGCGAGAAACAAAGATGAACTCACATGCGAACAGGATGGCACCAAGTACGATGTAATATCAGTCGAAGCCATGACTCGTATACTTGATGATGTTGAAGCTGGTATGATTCAGAAAAGAAGTGATGATATCGCAAAGAAGGAGGCGTGAGTATGGTTAAACATTTAACCGCAAGCGGCGTATTATATACCTCTGGATATAAGGTCGGGACTTCCGGTTATACCATCGCAGACGACTATTTACAGACGATGATTCAGAAAAGTCCCGACAAGATCCCGGTGGTAGCTGATTTCAGCAAAGGGTTTCTGCATGATCCTGACAATCTTATCGGTTATGCGACCATAAGATACATCGAACCCAGAGATCCGTATCCGGGCTATATTCGAGCTACTATAGTCTTCAACAATAGAAGCGAGGAAACATACTACCAACTTCTGGAATCAAGTAAGGGCAGAGTGTCACTTCATCTCGGTTTTTACATGACACGAGTGAAATTCAGAAGTGAAGACAATCAGCTACGAAACGGTATAATCTCGGCTATTGCATTAGGAAAAGATTGCTTGGGCGGTCTGATCGATAGATTCGGATGGGAGGATAATGATGAGTAATAAAGAAGGATGCCTTTTCGCGTGGATTATTCTATTCATGGGCTGGGTGCTCGGTTACGGAACCGCATACTTTATTCCTCCACCAAACAATAATGAACCGATGGTCGTTGAGGAGCAGACCTTGACAAAGACCACAGCTACTACAACAGAATCGACGACAACTACTGTAACGACCACAACAGACGTCACCACCGAGCCGATTACCACAGTTACTAATGTTACAGACACCATGACATATATCGGGTCGTTTTGTGCTACTTACTATAAGGGCGATGGGGTTCCTTGTTACGGCGGAAGCGGACGAATGCTCGTATCGTGTTATGAGAAAGACGAATGGTATAAAGGGTCCGTAGCTTCTAAATTCGTGTTCGAGAATTACGGATATGATGTTAACGGAAAGACCATGGTGTATATCGAGTTTCCCTCGTTTGAGAGACTTAACGGATGGTATTCGGTAGACGACTGCAACGCCGATTCAAGTATTGTGGACTTCTATTTTTCTGATTACTCGACTTGTCCATGGCAGAATGACGGCGTCGTAATGTGCCAGGTTTGGATTTAAGAAAGGATGTCTAATGGAGATACTTAAACATGGCGATCAAGAGAAGATTCAAGCGATAAAAGAAGCTGATTTAAACAGTAACAACAGAACTGTCATCTGCGGTAACTGCAATTGTGTGTTTGCTATAAATACACACAACCCCGATGAATGCGGGTATGATTACTACGACGATGAGTATATTACAATTTGTCCAGATTGCAGATGTAAGGTTGTGTTCAGATGAAAATTCACGAGGACGACCAAATAAGGAGGAATAGAAATGGCCATCCGGTACATGATCATGAGGGCCAATGGCGATCTTTGGAATCGAAAGAATGAGGTGTGGGAATCTAATTCTATGCTTAAGAATCCCATGGATCAGATTTCATACGAAACTGAAGGAGAGGCAAGAATTCAGCAGCAAGAATTCGAAAAGCGTGGAATTGAGTGTCTCGTGTCTAAAGCTGTTAGTTGGGGGTGATCCGAATGAACATTATCAAACAAGGAGATCCCGCTATGCTTGAAGCAGAAAGGCGCAAGAAAGACATCAAGACGTTCCGTTGTCCTTTATGTGGATGCGAATGGGAAGCGTCTTTTAAAAATAAGGAATTCCGATGGATTAGATGCGGATATAACGACGAAGAAGTGGTATCCAATTGTCCGATGGAATACTGCGATGGTATCGGAAAGGAGGTTGCTATGTGAACCCAACGTGGTTTAACGAAATTGAAGGAGATGTCCTTTATCGTTTTGACTCATATTTGAATGGCGACTATAAATCATTCGCTGACGATTTCTATCTTGTACATTGCGTATCAGGAGATAATGCACAGGGAGCCGGATTTGCTAAGGTCTTGAATGATCGTTATCACTTCAGAGATAGTCTATGCGCGGACCTTGCTGAGAGTTTCCCGGGATTTGGCACAGACGGATGGACTTTCGATAGGCGCCATTGCGATTTCTTCCGGATACCGCTGCTCAAAGACGATGATGGTGAGTATTCTGCCGGTAAGATTCAAAGGATGCGCTTTAAAGACTCTATCGGACACATTTACGCAACCGAACGGTGTCCGCATATCTTAGGACTCGTTACAAAGCGCCATTACTACGAAAAGCCATCGCTCTATGACATGCGAGTGGCTATTAGAGGATTGCGAGAAAGACTTGAAACCATCGTGACGTACGGTAACGACGAGATGCTCACCGAAATAATGATGCCTCATATCGGATGCGGCCTCGATAGGTTGAGATGGGAAGATGTGAGAGAGGTCATATTCGAAGAGCTGTATCGTCTTGGTGATGGTGGTAACATTCGAGTTGTTGCAGTCAAACAAGGCAGATCCATACACGAAAGGAGAAAAGGCTAATGAGAACAAGCAAAGACAGTTATTATTGCAATATCGCGGTAGCAGTGGCAGAACGATCCACCTGTTTGAGGAGAAAGTATGGTGCCGTTATCGTCAAGGATGACGTTATTGTGTCGACTGGATATAACGGCGCTCCTAGAGGCAGGGCTAATTGCTGTGATATCGGTACTTGCAAGAGAGCTTCAGAAAACATTCCGCATGGTGAGCGTTACGAATTATGCCGCTCTGTACATGCCGAGCAGAACGCTATCATCGCTGCCGGATATGAGAAGACCAATGGTGCTACGTTGTATCTGGCTGGTGTTGATGTATCAGAGGTGGATGGCGCATTTGGAGAGGAGAAGTTAGTCGAGGATCCGGATTGCTGCATGATGTGCAAGCGTGTCATCATCAATGCTGGAATCAAGAAGGTCGTGTTAAAGGAAGAGCTTGATGATAAACAAGGCGGCGGTTATACAGTGACAAGTATGTCTATCCGTTCTGTTGCACTTAATGAGACTGCCTTGGTGGGTCTCTTGAAAATATTAAAAAGGAGTGATATTTATGTTTGGTTTCTCTGGCATTGAGGACCCACAGCAAAGTTATCGAGTCCGCTATGCAAGGGCTATGAAAATTAAGGAGCACCTGCGTGATGAAAAAGACAGAATCGAGATGCAGATACTTGAAAACGACGTTGCGCTTATTACTCTTAAGCGGCGGCTCTATACCTGTGGATTTTCTCAGATTCACATTGAGAAAAGTTGTCATATTGTCTCTAAGTGGCTTCAAGATGTGAAATCCGGTGCAGTAAAGCGAAACGATAAATGCGAGGGTAAGGAACAGTACAAGATGCTTTGTGATCTTATCAAGAACGACACTGGCATCGAAGTAAAGGAACTCACAGACATTATATTTGTTAGACATGAAGTCTGTAAACTCGAGTTTGAGTTTAAGCCTTTGATTAACCCTAAGATTCTTTGCAGACTTTCCGTTCCAAACTTTGAATCCTCTTATTTCTGCGCGTCTATTGAAGATGGTCCAATTGGAAACGAGAAAAACAAAAAGAATTACAACGACATTATATTTGACATGGATACTGAACTTTCTGTCATAACAAAGCGTACAAATTGGAGTACGGAACTCGAGACCATTGCGAGATTCCCAAACGGCACGCCACTTGCAGAATTCGGCGATGCTCTCAAAGCGTGGTGCCTTAATAAAGATAAGGAGGCTGACCATGACTAAAGAAGAACTGCTCAAAGAAATTAACAATACGCAGATGGTTATTTCTGAACTCAAAGAATCGATTGAGTATCTCGATGCCGTTGACGAGTTTGTACCATCGAGTGATGACTGCACTACCGAGAAGCAATTCCTTGCTCTTGGCGTTATAATGCGGTTTCACGCCAATCTTAGAAGCAAGCTTGACCGTCGTATAACCATGGCTAAGAAGGCTCTGGACGATGCACTTGAAGAGTATAAACGGTTATGCAAATGTGAACAAGAAGAGATTGAAAGAAAGAGCAAGGAAGAAGAGGAGAAGCGACAAGCAAAAATTGACAGATGTGCTCAGTGTCATTGGTTCGACGACGAAAACAAAAAATGCGGAATCGGATGGAATACTGACATGGACAAATGCGTTGACGCTACCATCTCTAAAAACTCGATTACAAGAAGGGGGATGGAAGAATGAACATTAGCGATGCTGCAATAGTGAAATCGCTTGTGCGAACATATCAGGACCTATTGGACGAGGTTCTTGAAGACTACAGCTTGATATGCGCTGTCCTTGGTCTGCTAAAAGAGCATGGTGCTCCTGAAGACGGCGATACTGTCAGACATTTACAGAGAAGACAAAATAAGATAGCCGACAAAATGAAGGGTATCCAAGAATGTCTTGATATAGCGCAAAAAGAACTGAAAGAACTTGAGGAGGGCGCAAATGACCGATAATGATAGAAAATGTGTAAATGAGCTTTACAAGAAGATCGTAAGGTCGAACGATCCGTATTACTGTGATCCTGAGACTTTACCGATGCCTGCTCTTTGTGCTTTAATTAAGGATTCTGTTACGGATAGAAACCTTGCGCTTAATGATTATAATGTAAAGATGTGCGAGGCAGAAAGGAAACTTCGTGAGCTGAAGGAGAAATTCGATAAGTATCGTCTCGCTGTTGAATCATTACTCGAGGTTCCTCCGGCAGCAAGAGAGAATATAGCCGCCATCGAGAGATCATATGAACATTCTAAAGCGAAGTACAAGAAACTGGAGGAATTTCATGACGAGATTATGGCAGAACTAGGCCTCCCTGTTAATGGGGTTGCGAACGATTTAATGGTCGCCAGAAACAGGATCAATATATTGTGTTACTATTCCGGCGCTAAACCCACGCATAAGATTATAATGAAGGAGAAAAGCGATGACGAAACTTAACCGTTCAGATGTTGGTCCATTGGTATGCTTGTTATTTGTCTTCTTTCTTATCGGCATTCTTGCTGGGGGTTATCTTGCTACACATAATACCGAAAGAGGACGAGACTGTCAATGTCAGTGTTCGTGTTGTGCGAAGGAGGAAGAGGAATGAATCCTGACTATGACAAAGTAATAGAGTTCTTTAGCGAGCATGAAACCGCCATTTATGGATTGGCTCCAACCGATGACGGTGCAGAAGAAGGAACTCTGCTGTGGTGTATTAAAGAGCTTGATGACATTTACAATCGTAGCAAAGGAATAGTTCTTGCAGACAGGGGCATCACACTAAAGAACCAGATTTTGAACGTTTTGTGTACTCTTATGGATATTTATGAAAACAGTTCAAATGATGGGAGCTATACTTACTACGAAATTTGGAACACAACATCTGAACGTACGAGCGAGTGTACGGAAAGATGCTTTACCATTGAGACTGCCAAAGAGCATCTAGCAAGCCATCATTGTGACTGGTGTCGTCCAGCTGGAACTGGGCGTATATATGGTGTGAACCTTGTACCTACAGAAGACGGTTCTATAACAATGGTAAGAACAACGGCGTATGAAAATAAATGAGGAGGGCTAACCATGACTGATAATCAGAGAGCATACGAAGCAGCTATTTGTGAAGTTGCTCATGTGGATGATATCGGGGACGTGTCTGATGGATTCCATACATTCAACCAGTTGTATCATCAGAGAGCCATGTTGTTTGCGGCTCTTGTGAACCAGAATCGTGATATTTCATGGAAGACGAGAAAGCACGAGGATGGAGAACCTTGCTTCGGAGGCGGATGGTTTCTCGTTACAATCGATACTCCTGCCGGTCCTTATGGGTATCACTATGAGGAAAAATACTGGGATATGTTCCACTGCAAGGAACTTGAGCGAGCGAAACACTGGGATGGCTATACCGAAGAAGATGTCGGACGATTGATGAGCTTGTGCGAGGACAGAAACTGCGTAACCGAACCTAGTTGTTTTAATTGTAAATGGCACAATGACTTTATAAAATGGTGCAATCTACTTAACATACCAATTGATGGTCGTGCTAACACTTGCGCGATGTGGGAATGTCGTAAAGATAAGGAGGAAAGTGATGCCTAACGGTAAATATGTCCTTGTTCAAAAGACCATCAGTAAGGTTACAGACGATATAAAGTATGAGGAATTGTTAGTCTCTGATGACATCATGGATGTTCTTAATGAGCTGATGGATAATCTAGAAATACATAAAAGTTGGGGCGACCGCATTGAGATGACTGACGCAAATAGTTTCTTCAGTGAAACCTTAGATATGACGTATATCTATTCGATTCATTTTAAGAGAAACCCGGAAGTCATGAGATTTAAGGAGGTTAACCATGAATGTACTTGTTGAGTTAGAGATCCCGAAAAGCTGCGAAGAATGTCCGTTTGCATATATGACAGAAGGTGTAAGTCACGATTATTGTAAGTATGTCGGATACGAGACGGATATCGAGGATTTCGTTGGGTCTCGTAGTAATGAGCGACCTAGATGGTGCCCGTTTAACAACACAGAGACGTTGCGAGTTCTTGGGGAGCCTAATCAGTGCGATCCTAGATACCCTGAGCTTGAGGATCGAGCGTATGTTTCTCTTTCTGCGTGTAAAGAATCCGAGGCTGTCGCAAAGCAAGACTATGAACTTAAAGAGGAGGAATAATCATGATTAAAATCGAAAAGACAAGTGTTGTCGGATGGGAAGATGCCATTCGCGGTTTACGAAACCCAAAAGACAGCTGGGATAAGTCAGACTCGCATTACGCGCTGTCCGGAAGCAAGTATCAGCCGGAAACCGGATTCGTTATCGGACCGAACGACCATAAGCTTATGATGGCACTTGCTAAGGGCGGTCCTGTTCACGCTAAGTACCGTCGGTATATCGATGTGTACGTAGACATTACGGCTCCGTTGTATTTCTTAAAAGAACTGGACACTTATCGTACGGTCATTAGTCCCAATCCTTACGATATTGAGATGAATTCCTGCTCCACCATGCATCGGATTACAGCTAAGGAGTTCACTATCGACGACTTCAGCCATGAGCATCTTATCGTACCGGAACCGGGAAAAGTTACAGATACGGAGCTTACCGCAATCGACGTTGATGGTAATACCTGTTACTATTCGCCAATTGGTATACTCGAGATGGTCATTAAGACACTCAACCATTACCGGGAACTGTATCTTGCGACAGACGATCCGGAATTGAAGAAACTGTACTGGTGGCAACTTATCCAGCTGTTACCATCGTCTTACAATCAGAAACGGACGCTGAAGCTCAATTACGAAACTCTCGCAGCCATGTATGAGTGGCGGTACAACCATAAGCAGGACGAATGGAGAGATTTGTGTAAGTGGATTGAGGATCTGCCTTATTCGGAGATCATAACAGTCAAACGTGATCTCACTTGCGACGATCTTATGACATTGGCTAATAAGCTTAAGGAACACTGTGCGTCGGTAAAAGTGGGTGAAAGATGCATTTTTAGCCTTACCGGAACATGCGAACGCCTTACGTCCAATTGCAAGATTGCAAACGACGCTGCTGAGTATTGGATGGTTTAAATGATGCGAAATTAAGCGAAATGAGAGGCGTGATTTAATATGCTTTTACTTATTGTATTCATGGTAGTCGCTATAGTATGCGGCTTGATACTGCATTACGGACCTTGGAGCTGGGATAGTGATCTTCCGGGTGTTATTCTTGTAGTTATAGTGCCGCTTAACATTATTGCTGCCTTTACCAGTCTATGCTTGCTTATAGGCGCTAAGGTTCCGGCTTTTGAACGAGCTGAAAGAATCAAGCGCGAGGAGCAGTATAAGACCATCAGATTCATTCTCGATAGCGATAAGATTCCGGGAAGCGATATAATTCAGCAGATTACGGATTATAACTCGATGGTCTTAAAGAGACAGGCTAATAACAAATCGATCTGGCTCAAAGCTTACACTTATGATTTCTGGGATGATATGCCGCTTATTGAGCTGGAGGAGTGATGGTATGAAACTACGAGAAGACGTTCAGAAGAATCGGATCTGGACACATGGTTCTGTGTATGTCGATCATAACGAGTTCGTTCCTATCTGTCCAGAATGCTGCTCAGACAATGTGACAACGGTCCCAGAGGGTCAAGAAACAGCTGCTATTTATATTTGTTCAGATTGTGGGTGTGCATTCGACGCATGGAAGGGATCGGAACGGACGAAATTGGGAAAAGTGGTGCATGTGGTTATAGATACTCTCATGGTGCTTTTTTCTATTGCAGCTGTCGGATTCTGCATTTTTGGAGCTGTATGGGCTAAGAAAAAGAAAACAGAACTCGGTGGTGATGTCGATGCCACAATCATACTTAAAACATTTGGAATCGGTCTCGGATTACCATCCCTATGCATGATTGCTGAGGTCATACTTTCAAAGATTGACGATAAGATTTGAGGAGGATGATACCATGATTGATGACATCAAAGACTTCCTCGAAGAATACTGGATTCCGGTCTTGATTGGTGTTGGGCTCATTGGGTTTGTCATATGGCTTTTCATTCCGAGAGACCACACACTTGACGTAAATCAGATTCAGTGGGAGTATGTTGTTCATATCGAAGAATTCATGGTACAGCATCATGACGATGACAGGTCGAAGCCATCTGACGCGTACAATGTTAAATCACATTATCACCCTCATACAAAGACTTGGACGGATGACGATGGTAATACTCATACGAAAGACGATTCGTACTGGACGTATGACTATGATGTTAACAGGTGGATTGAGACGAGACAGGTTGTAACAACTGATTATGACCATAATCCGTACTTCGGGAAATACTCGTTGAAAGAATCGAACAGAGAAGATGGTATCGGTGCTGAGAGAGCGATTGAAGAGAAAATCTACCGCGCTCTTGGCACTGAGATTCATGGTGACGGAGAACTTGTGGAGCTTGTAATCCCTGAAGATATGTGGAATACACTTACGGACATGGACGAAATCAACTACAAGGAGTCAATCGTTAGTTGGCCGTATGATCTTGTTGTAGCGAAATGAGAGGAGCGAAACTGAATGCCTAACTACCATGAGACTACGCTCAGTGAGGCGATAGCGACGTTTACTAAGTCTGAGAAGACGTTTCTGTATGATATTATGGGGAGGCTCATACAAGATAAGGTACAAACGTTTGAGGAATACGAGGCACTTCTATCAAAGCTTCCTCAACAGAAAGCCTATGTCGTGAACACCCTTATATTTTGTGCAGCAAGGCTTGGAGATATTGCGAAGGTTGGTGCCAAAGTTACTAACCGTGATATTGAGGCTTGGGCTTACTATATAAAGAATCATAGCGCGCCTTGTCTGTTTGTGACGGTTGAGGCGGACTAATTAATTAAAAGAAATGAAACTTTAGCTACGCAACATTTACAACTTATATAATGAGTCTAATCGACTTGTGTCCTCCAAACAGAACACTAATTTGATTTGACTTTATTTCAAATAGACTCTGGTCTGCGGACAAGCGGATCAGGGTCTTTATGTTTTTTTTTTCAGAAAGGAGTAATTAACCATGGGCATTAACAACAAAGAGGAGTTCAATCTTAACGATTTGTGCTTCGAGGATGTTATCAACGGTCTCAACAAGTATTTCGCTGAGGACGAGACTTGTGTGCGGGTTCCGAGATCATTTGTTGGGATTGAGGGTTCCAATGATGTCATCTTTTACCATTTCGATGCTGAGAAGTATCTAGATGAGCTTATCGCATGGTTACGGACGGAACACGGAATCTTCTATTATCCCGGCATGGAAGCAAAGTATGCGAAAGCTGAAAAGAGAATTCCACCATTTACTGAGAGAATGAAAAACGATGGTGCTCTTCGTGCATTAAAGAAGCTGCATAAGATCGTGACTAACGTTGAAGTTTCAGATAAGGCCGACTCTCCGACACTGATTGCCGCAGCCATTGAAAACGATTTTGCGGTATTGAAACAAGATTTGAAGAATGCTATTGAGACAAAAGAGAGCTTTTTCGAAATAAAAGGAAAACTCAATTATCGCAAAGAACTTATGGAGTATATCACAAAAACGGAGAAAAAGCATGGTATCTGTTTCTCTGATCTACACGATGATGAAGAGTTTCGTCCAGAACGGATATTCGATGATTTGCTTAATAAGATGACTCGTAACGAACATATCTTAAAGGATTTGTATCGTGATATACTCCATAAACAACCTGATGGTTTGTCAAACGAGGATATCGCAACTAAAATTATCGATAAAACGCTTGAAATGAAAGAACGTCTTGATCATAAGGAAGCGAAGGTCGTTGGTGAGATTCGGGTTAAGCAATGTGAGGAAGAGCTCTTAGATCGCATCAAGATACTTGCAGAATCAAGAGCAGAGATCAAAAACTCCGACATCAACAAACTCATTCGCGATTACTGCACTAAGAATGACATTATAGCTCCTTCTCGGTATTTTAGCGACAAGTGTTGCGTCGAATACTTGTTCTCGGTTGTTGATCTCGAGCGAGAACATCGAGCGGCCGTTGGAAAGAAGATGGTTTACGATTACGAAAAGGACATCATGAATCATATTCGTCAGGAAGCGTCTCGAAACGGGTATACTCTTCCCGAAAAAGTTGATGATGAGCCTCTTACTATCGAGCGTGTGTTTCATGATTTACTGGAACTTATGAGGATACGAGGGGAGGAACTGCGTATACTGAAATCGAAATGTGACCGTCTGAATGAGATTGTAGAAGAGTTGAACACCTTAAATAACGAAATAAAGGAGTGAATCCACATGAGTGCTGCTAACCACCTCGATTTCATTATCGCTATTCTGCGGAACAATGGCGACACAGAAACAGCAGACGCTTTAGAGAGCGGACAGTACGATCTCAGCACATTAAAGAAGGGAATCAACTCTATTTATGGTGTTGCGGCCTCTAGTTGCGATAAAAGGAGGAACAGAGCATGCTCGAAAGCCCATGGATCGAACTGATTTTGGTCGGATTCCCGGTTTTGATGTTCGTTTTATCCGTTTTTCTTCGAAAATGTGTCAGCAAACGTATAAAAAAGCGGTTCCAGACGATAAAAATCGAGAAAAAACGTAAGAAAAACCCTTGTTATGGCTGTCCGTCGGTTAGAAAACACCATTGTAACGGCTGTTATCGCAAGGTTTTGAAAGATTTTGAGGCAGAAAGAGGTAGAAATGATGGATAAACTGGATGTAAAGAAGCGTTCAATGGGTATTATGGCTCGTATTCAGGCCGCTACAGCTCGTCATGACCCGTCTTATAAGCTTAAAAAGAGCGGTTTTCTGAATGCCCATGACATGAGAAAGCTGATTCCGACGTTTGAGGAGCTCATAGATGGCGTGAAAATTGATTTTAACCGGAAAGAAATGGTTAAATCAATACTCAATGCCGCTGAAAAGACCTATTGTATGAACGATATCATCAACACAACTGATGTCGTGAAGCATTTTAGAGGCAGAAAGAGGTGATTTTACATGACAGAACACGAGTCTATTGTTCTATCAGAGGTCAATTCGGTCCCGGGACTTACGATTCAGCTCAGATTTGACTCAGAATACTTTAAAACTGGACGCTTTTTCGTAGTCGACGAGTGGAATATGAGGATGCCTCGTGAAAAAGGAGGAAAATACGAGCGAATTCGCCTCGTAAAAAGATTTATTGCCATGGTGACAGGACTGGAATGCGGAGGAACAGTGCTTAATATGATGGAAATCAATCAAGAATCTGGAGGAATCCGTCATTTTAGTATCTCGGAAAGTCAATATCGGCATGGTTACTGGGGTCTCGAGCCTGCAAAAATCGAAAAAGAGAGGAAAAATGACGATGGATAAGCATAATTCGGTACTTTCAAGTGAATTTTCGGACGCTTTCGTGAATGAAATGAAGCATCGCGTTGAGGTTTCGTATTATAAGTACGGTCCGGCACGAAAAAACTTCGCGGAAGGGCGAGTTGACGCCATAAAAACGGCAAAAATGTGCCTGGAAGCGTTCGAAAAAGACAAAAATACGGAGCATTTGATCGATGCAGCCAACTATTTGATGTTCAGATGGCGCTTTCCGATGCCCGGAGAAGAGTTCAAACCGACCGGAAGTGATGGTTCAGTTGGAACTTTTGGGACTCCAATCAACCTCGAAAAGGAGTAAAATATGACAAAAATCATCGATGAAAATGAGAAAAAAGAGCTTAAAAAGCACTATAAAATGCGTGCTTTACGGCTCGCTCTTGGTGTTTCACAAGCCGAAATCGGGGAACTTGTCGGTGTTTCAGCCACTCATATTGACATGTACGAACGCGGTTTAAAGCACTTTGACATGGTCGAATCGGAGGTATATACGGCTCTTTCGGACATCAGGGATAAGTATATCGAGAAGTATGGTTACTGGTATGACATCTATATTGAGCTTAAAACAGACATCAATGTACTTGATATCTGGGTCGAGTTTGAGGGTCACGCGCCAACCGAAATTATCAAAAAAGCCAAGGAAAGCGCGTCTGCATTCGTACATATTTAATCCATTTTTACGTCTGTATCGCTTCTTTTAAGGTGCGCTTAATATCGTAGAAGAAGTGGTACAGACGATAAAAATCGGTGAAAAATCAGGGCTAAAATGAGGCGTTTTTGAGGCTAAAAATCATGGTAAAAAGTGCTCGAAAAAGTGCCAAAAATAAGGGGTAAAAAACTCGAAAAATTTACCCCCCGAAAATGGTCATTTTTGTGGACACTTTTTATTTTCGTGGACAAAAAAAGTGGGCAAAAACGAATTTTTTTGTGATAGTTTTGTGAAAATTTTCGAAAAAATGGTCAAAAAAGTGGTCTGTGGCCAAAAAAAGTGTCCACAAAAAAAAAAAGTGGTCACGGGTTTTTGGCCTGGCGCCTAGGTTTTTTGGCCCTCTGACCACTTTTTGAAAAAAATTACTATAAAAGATTTTTTCGTGAATTCTAAAATAAAAGAATTATGTGAATTTTTTTTGGGATTTGTCCACAGACCTATTTTTGGGGTAAAAAATGAGGCTAAAAAACGTCCAAAAAATGGGTTCAAAAAATGGTTAAAATTTGCTCTAAAAAGAGGTGATTTTTATGGGAGTTGGAAGACCTCAAAAATACAACCCGACGAAGTACTACAGAGACTTTAAAAGGCGGTTTCCAAACTTCGAAAAGTCGGTTGTACATTGGGAACCCCATAAGGCGATTCCCGATTGGATAGAGCTATACTTGAATGGCGGTGAGATATTCATCTATAGCTTTGTACAACAAACTGTATGGTCAACCAAAAAGAGGTGGAGGTGATGTAGACGAGTTATGGTGTGACATTTTTATAGTGAGACTTTATTGTATGATTATATGCGGCGAAAGGAGGTGAATGTGATGGCAAGTGTATCGAGAAGCATTGCGAGATCGATCAAGCACGATCCCGATTCATGGCGCGACTGCAATTTCAAAGACGGCGAGAATCGTAAGGAAAGAAGAAACCGTGCGAAGAAGACTCGCGAAGAACAGAAGAAGCAGTCTAAGTGATTGCTGACGACCATGGTGTTTTTATAGATTTCTGTTGAGAATCTGGCAGTACGCGAAAAAAACACCTGCTTTTATGAGGAGAGAGGTTAGAATGTCCTCAGAAATGAGGTTTAATTCACCTCTCTTTCTCTTTTCGTTTTTCCGATTACGAAAGACGCGAAAGGAGAAATGGGTATGGCAAGAACTCCTGAAGGAAAGTTTCAGGACGGATTGAAGAAACGATTAGCCATGGTTCTTCCCGGCTGTCGAGTGTTTAAGATTGATGCTCATCAAGGCATTCCCGACCTTCTTGTCTTATGGCGTGACAAGTGGGCTTTACTCGAATGCAAGGCATGGGCGTCAGCTCATAAACAACCGAATCAAGATTACTGGGTTAGATTCTATGACAAGATGTCATTTAGTCGTTTCGTCAATCCAGAAAACGTCGAGGAGGTATTAGATGAATTGGCAAAAGCATTTCGAGCTTAGAGGTCAGCACGCACTTTTCTCTCCGTCTCAAAACTCATGGATGCGGTATGATGATGTGAAAATCGCAGAACGGGTAAAGAATCAGTATCGTACTGCGCTCGGAACGGAACTCCATGAATATGTAGCGAGTCAGATCGTAATGAATCACAAAGTTACGAGCATTCGCAATCTTGTCATGGGTGTTGAGAATTACATCTACACGAAGTATCGAATCGGTGAAGATAGTAAGACTGCTCCGTACGGTATGACTCTTCTCAAGCGTATCGGCAACCTTCCAAAAGAAGTGTTCGAGACTGCGAAGATGTATATCAACGATGGCATCGATAATCGGATGCAGGTGGAGCAGCCTCTGTATTATTCCGAATTCTGTTTCGGTACAGCCGATACAATTGCTTTCCGTGATAACAATCTCATTATCCATGACTACAAGTCTGGAGCACATCCGGCGAGTTTGGATCAACTCATGGGTTATGCCGGCTTGTTCTGTCTCGAGTATAAAATCAAACCTCGTGATATTCATACAGTACTGAGAATCTATCAGTCTGGCGAAATCAATGGTTGTGAGCCCGATGCAGATGAACTCAAAGACATCATGGATATCATCATCAATGTCACTCGAATCGCCGAGAGACAAAAAGCGAAGGAGGAGTAAACCATGAATCCAGTAGCCGATGCTATTAGGAATAAGCGTTTTGACGAAGCGGACAGTTCGTCGGACCTTAAACATTACGGTATTAAACGCCGCAGTGGAAGATATCCATGGGGAAGCGGTGAAAATCCGTATCAGCACTCTGGAGACTTTCTAAGCAGAGTTGAACAGCTCCATAAGAAAGGTCTGTCTGAGAAGCAAATTGTCGATGCGATCAACAAAGAGCTTCCTGACGGTCAGGAGATCACCACAACTCAGCTCAGAGCATACAAAGCAATTGCCAAGAGTGAACGCAGAAGTCTTGAAGTGGCTCGCGCTAAGTCTCTTAGAGACGATGGTAAGAGTCTTAATGAGATTGCTCGTATTATGGGCTATAAGAATGACTCGAGCGTACGCTCGCTTCTGAACGAGTCTTCTGAGAAGCGTATGAATGCCGCTCAGGCAACTGCTGATATCCTTAAGAAGACCATTGCTGAAAAGGGAATGCTTGATGCTGGCGAAGGAGTCGAAAGAGAGCTTGGAGTATCTCGTGAGAAGTTCGGTCAGGCACTGGCTATTCTTGAAGCAGAGGGTTATCCGATCTACACTCGTGGCGTTGCGCAGGTCACGAATCCTGGTAGACAGACAATCACCATGGTGCTCTGTCCGAAAGACACAGAATACAAAGAAGTCTATGATTCCAGCAAGATCCACACCGTTAAAGACTACGTCAGCTATGACGGCGGTGATACTTTCCGTAAAGCATTCGAATATCCTGAGTCCATGGACAGTAATCGAATGCAGATTCGGTATGCTGAAGACGGCGGCATCAAGAAAGACGGAGTTGTCGAGATTCGTCCTGGCGTAAAAGATCTGTCTCTTGGCAACTCAGCATATGCACAGGTTCGAATTCTTGTTGACGGAACGCATTACATCAAAGGAATGGCTGTTTACGGCGATCCGAAAGACTTCCCTGATGGTGTTGATGTCATCTTCAACACAAATAAACATAAGAGCACTCCTAAAATGGAGGTTCTTAAGAAGATCAAGTCAGATCCTGATAATCCGTTTGGTGCGCTTCTCAAAGAACATGGTGGTCAGAGCTACTACGACGATCCAAACGGTCGATTTACAGGTGCTGATGGTCAAGCTCAGTCACTCAGTCTCATCAACAAAACAAGAACAGAAGGAGACTGGGGAGAATGGAGCAAAGAACTTCCTTCTCAGTTCCTTTCTAAGCAGAGTCTTCAGCTCATTAAAAAGCAGCTTACTCTGTCTCAGATGGATAAGAAGGCTGAATTTGATGAAATCTCGTCGCTTACTAATCCGACATTAAAGAAAGTCATGCTCGAGACTTTCGCTAATGACTGTGATTCCGCTGCCGTTCATCTGAAAGCTGCTTCGTTGCCAAGACAGAAGTATCAGGTAATATTACCCATTACTGATATTAAGGATAATGAAGTGTATGCTCCTCAGTTCCACGACGGCGAGACTGTTGCTCTTATCAGATTCCCCCATGGCGGAACTTTCGAGATTCCGATTCTCAAAGTAAACAACAAAAACAAAGAGGGTAAGAGAGTAATTACGCCTACTGCTGCCGATGCTGTTGGTATTAGCAGTAAAGTTGCAGAGCGTTTGTCTGGAGCGGACTTTGATGGTGACACTGTTCTCGTCGTTCCGTGCAACTCCGAACAGAGCAAGATAAAAATCAACTCCACTCCACCGCTTAAAGGACTTGAGGGATTTGATTCAAAGTCTTACAAATACGATGAGATTAAGACAGATTCCAAAGGCATTGAGCATTATTATCGAAATGGTCAGGAATTTAAACCTATGAAGAATCCGAAGACCGGCGGTGATTCTACTCAGATGCAGATGGGAATCGTTTCTAATCTCATTACTGATATGACACTTAAGGGCGCTACAGAAGCTGAACTTGCTCGTGCTGTAAGGCATAGTATGGTCGTTATCGACGCTGCAAAACACGGTCTCGACTACAAGCAGTCTGAGAAAGACAATGCTATTGCTGAACTTAAGAAAAAATATCAAGGTCATCTGGATGAAAACGGCGATTATCACGAAGGAGCATCCACTCTGATTTCTAAAGCGTCCTCTGATGTTCAGGTTCTTAAGCGTCAGGGATCACCTAAAGTGAATCAGAAAGGCAAAGAGTGGTATGATCCTACAAAACCGGAAGGTGCTCTCGTTTATAAGTCCGTTGTGGAAACTTATACGGATAAGAAGGGCAAAGAGAAAGTCCGTATGCAGGATTCGACACGAATGGCTGAAGAAACAGATGCCCGTAAGCTTTCTTCTGGAACACCCCAAGAGGAACTCTACGCCTCCTATGCAAACTACATGAAAGATCTGGCTAATAAAGCCCGTCTGGAAATGATTAACACGGGGCGTATCCAGTACTCTAGGGAGGCTAAGGAAAAATATGCCGCGGAGCGCAAAAACCTTCTCAACCAGCTCGAGATAGCACAGGCAAACGCTCCTAGAGAACGTGCAGCCCAGATAATGGCCAATGCCACTATGGAGGCTAAGCGGCAGGATAACCCGGATATGACCCCTAAGGAGAAGAAGAAAGCGGCACAACAGGCCCTTACAACCGCGAGATTGAGGGTTGGGGCTCAAAGACACGCTATCGAGATATCCGACAGAGAGTGGGAAGCTATACAGTCTGGTGCTATATCAGAGAATCAGCTCTATTCGATTCTTAAAGCAACTGATCTTGACAAGCTTAGAGAACGAGCAACTCCTCGTGAGACTTCTACGGTTTCCGCTGCGAAACAGAATAAGATCGAAGCTATGAGAAATTCAGGATATACAGTTGATGAAATCGCAAAAGCTGTCGGAGTTTCGACTTCAACAGTTAATAAATATCTTAAAAGTTGAGGTGAATTGTAATGAGCGAAAGAGTTTCTAATGCCCCTGTGGCATTGACAACTTTTGATAATCCTTTTTCGCCGTTTACTCAGTTCAACGAGTGGTTTGTCTGGGATTCAACTCACGGCTACAATACTTGCGGATATCTTGCAAGAATCGCAAGAACTTCGTCTCAGCTGACAGACGAAGAAAACAATGCTGAGGTTGAACGTGCGATTGATGAGATAATTTCTCTTGATTTTATGAACATTTACCGAAAAATTCGAGCTGACGAACAAATTTTGTCCTGAAAAAACAGACTACCTATGTGCAATTGCTGTGACCCCGGGAGGGGGTCTCCAAAACACACCCCCTCCCATAT
>Ga0310786_10002356_pt1 | contig 29023 bp, 27 predicted proteins | sample AusTroGonzalo_MG_FD_203881 | JGI IMG/M metagenome (GOLD analysis project Ga0310786, IMG submission 203881) | Bovine rumen microbial communities from tropical cattle in Woodstock, Queensland, Australia - Gonzalo_03 (v2) (version 2) | ecosystem: Host-associated > Mammals > Digestive system >...
TTCCAATAGGTTGATGAATTTTTTGTCGGTTGGTGATGCGTGAAGTTTCAAATGTCCGATTTCGTGCATAATTGCAAAAGCAAAATTATCAATTCTATCGAATCGTTTTGTTACAATTATAGACGGCGTGCCATCAGCATCAATAAAAGAATATCCGTCAATACTAGCCTTGTCAAGTTTCTCGACTATGCAAAAGCGTATTCCATTGTCGGACAATATCTGTTTTGTCCGCTCAACCACATTACGATTTTCGTGGAAAACATTTGCGAGTTGCTTAACGTATTCATTATCATCGGCATTATACTGTTTTGTAACGGATTGCTGTCTGGCATAATATTCGGCAAGAATAGTCCAAGTTAGAATTGCACGTCTGTCTGTGCCAACGCGATTCGACTTATGAAACTTCCCATAAGCAAATTTTAATTCTGCTGGTTTGGGCAGTTGCAATTCAGAAGTCAAGACATTTACTTTTTCCTCGTATGAAGAAGCAAATATCCCTATTCTTTTAAACACATACTCCACATCGAAAATTTCGTTGTACTCATTAATGAACATACGGGCTTTTTCTTCCTCTATGCCGCGTTTCCTTATTATTTCACAGTCATATTCATATTCGGCTTGCAGTCGGAGCCAAAATTTAGCACTTATGCCAAGTTCACGCTCCAAAGCATCAGCCACATTTGTAGATATTGGACGCTTGCCCTTAATTAATTCACTTAAATGCGTGGCCTGCAAACCTATCTTTTTTGCGAAATCCTTTTGCTTTATGTTACGAGCCTCAAGTTCTTCCTTAATGGCAAATCCCGGGGCTACCGCCATAAATGGGACTATCTTATTTCTTGTTTCCATAGTGCAATTCGTTTAATTCCAACAAAACTATTTTTATTCCACCATCAAATTCTTTAAATATAAGCCGTTCTACTCTGCCGTTTTTAATCCTTACCGAACTTTGTCCAGAACGGTTTGCCGTTAATTTTTCGTAGTGCAAATAACTAAAATTCTTTAATTCATCTGTTTTTTCGACAGACAAAAGCACATTGTAAACTGATACTAGGGCTATCATAAAGTTTTTATCTTTCGATAACTTCTTATACTTGATGTTGCTGCCAGTTTTTATCAGTTCTTCAAGATTTTCATCATCGAAATCTACAATCATAAAATTATTTTTTTGATTCGGCAAAGGTAAGAAAAAGTTACCAAAAACAGGTAACTTTTTGAAAAAATTTTACAGAAATAATTTTTAGTTTAGAGAGACTAAACAATAGTCCACTTATAATTTAGCGCACGAACACCGAGCGTAAACCACTGATTACAAACGCATAATACCTGTAAAATATTCGTTAAATATTTACCACACCGCCACCTTTTCTGCTTTCATTTCGCCAACCTTTACAACATAAACGCCTGTATTAGGTACATTTATGCGCAATGGTTCATCTGCTATTACGGTTGCAGAATATATGTGGCGACCTACAATGTCGTAAACATAGACTGGCAAGGTTTCTGAACATTCAACAACTATTTGACCGTCGGATGAATAAACCTTCAGGTCGGCATAGTGTACTTCGTCAATGCCATTCTCGTCATTGCCTTGCGCAAAAATAGCCATATAGGATTCGTCGCTCTGCACCAGAACTTCCCTTGTCGCGTTGGCATTGCCATCGTCCCAGCGGACAAAATGATAGCCTTCGTATGCACGAGCCGTCAGAGTTGCTGTTTCCCCGTATGCGTATGCACCGCCACCACTAACACCACCCATTGCTGGATTGTTGCTATTTGCCGTGATTATGTAGGTATATGGTGCGAAATATGCCGTGTATGTTGCATCGCTCAACACGGTTATAGTACGCGGATTCTGTGTGCTTCCGTCTGCCCAATGGCTGAAGTAGTAATGCTCGTGCGGACTTGCAACCAGCGAAGCCCTTTCGCCAGTATGATACACGCCTCCGCCATATACCATTCCCCTTGCTGTGTCGGCACTCAAAGCCGTTATGGTAAAGGTTGGATTCTCGGCAAACTGCGCCACGAAAACGGAATCGGATGTTACATTTATCAGCCTTGGATTAGTAGTGCTTCCATCGCTCCATTGCTCAAAGTGATAGTTTGTTGCAGCAGTTGCAATTATTGTTGCTTGCGACAGATAGTTGTAGTTTCCAGACCCCGACACGCTACCCATTTGTGCATTCTCCGCCTCGACGGTAATCGTAAACGATGATATTTCGAATATTGCCGTCAAGGCTGTGTCCTGTGTGATGACAAGTGTGCGCGGATTGTCGCTGTTGCCATCGTTCCAACGGGCGAAGTGGTATCCGTAAAACGCAGTAGCCGACAGATTGAGCGTAGTGCGGTAGTCGTAGAAACCACTGCCAGTTACCGTTCCCATTGTCTCGTCGTTGCTCGTGATGGTTGCCGTATAGCCATTCACTTCAAATTCAGCGGTAAAAATTGTGTCTTGCGTAACAATTATCCTGCGTGGATTTGCAGTTGCTCCATCGCTCCACTGAACGAAATGATAGCCAGTAAATGCTTCCGCCGAAATGTATGTTGCAGAATTATAGTCAAATTCTCCGCTTCCTGTCGCTTCGCCCATCGTCGGATTGTTTGAAGTTGTGGCAACAGAATGTTTATCGATTGCAAACGAAGCCGTGAATGTGGTGTCCCTTGTCAGAACTATTGTACGCGGATTGTCGGTTATGCTGTCGTTCCACTGCACAAAATGGTAATGCTCGATAGCATTTGCCGTTATTGCCACAAGCGAATTGTACTCGTATGTTCCGCCACCTGTAACATTTCCAAGTGTCACATCGGTGCTGTTGGCTGTTAGCAGGTAATTGTTTGCATCGAACTGCGCGGTATAGTTTTCGTCCTGCATAACGACCAGCGAGCGTGGATTTTCGGTATTGCCGTCGCTCCACTGAACGAAGTGGTAACCATAGAATGCACTTGCCGATATGGTTGCAACGGTGTTGTATGTATAGCTTCCACTGCCCGAAACAGTTCCCCTGCTCGAATTGTTGGGGCTGACCGATACCGCATACGAATTTATCGAGAACTGCGCCGTGTATGTTGCATTCTGTATAACGGTGATTGTGCGCGGATTTTCGGTGTTGCCGTCGCTCCACTGCACAAAGTGGTAGCCGTAGTTTGGCGTTGCCGAAATGTTTACAATAGTGTTGTAGCTATATGTTCCGCCACCAGCCGCGCTGCCGATTGCTGGGTTTGAGCTTCCGACAGAAATGGCGTAGGTGTTAATCTCGAATATTGCAGTGTAGATGGCGTTCTGCGTTACAGGCACGGTACGCGGATTTTCGGTGTTGCCGTCGCTCCACTGCACGAAATGATAACCGTAGGTTGCTGTTGCAGAAAGTGTTGTGGTAGTGTTGTAACTGAAATTTCCAGTACCGTATGCGCTTCCCATACGCGGGTCGTTTGCCTGAACGGTAATGCTGTAGGTGTTGGCGGCAAACTGAGCCATAAACATAGTGTCCTGAATTACATTTATTGTTCGCGGATTGTTTGAAAGCCCGTCGTTCCACTGCTCGAAGTGGTAGCCGTAGGCTGGCGTGGCTGTGAGTGCCACCAGCGACTGGTAGTTGTAGTTACCTCCGCCCGAAACGCTTCCCATAGTGTTGTTGTTGCTCGTTGCCGATACTGCATAGATGTTAACCGCAAAGTTGGCGGTAAACGCAGTGTCCTGCGTAACGGTTATCATACGCGGATTGGCAGTGTTGCCGTCGTGCCACGAAGTGAAATGATAGCCGTAGTTGGCTGTTGCCGAAATGCTTATCTGGTTCTGGTAATAGTAAACTCCGCCACCGCTCACCGTACCCATTTCGGGATTGTTGTTCGACAGCGTAACCGTTGACACATTGGGCATAAATACGGCTGTAAAAGTGGAATCCTGCGTAGCAAGTAGATAGCGCGGATTGTCGGTTACTCCGTCGTGCCAACGCTGGAAATGGTAGTTGGTATATGGAGTTGCCCGCATTTCCACAGGTGCATTGTACGAATACAAGCCCGAACCGCTCACCGAACCCATTGTGGAATCGTTGCATTGTACGGAAATGTACGAGTTGTTTACTACGAATATAGCCATAAAAGCCGTATCGGAATCGAGTTCCAGTATTCGCGGATTGCTTTCGTTGCCATCTGTCCATTTCAGGAAATGGTAGCCGTAGTTGGCGTTTGCGCGAATGTGGCACTGGTGGTTGTTGCAGGTAGGTTGCTGTGTTACTACCGCCACACCCATCGCATTGTCGTTTGACGAAAGCGAGACCTCGAAAGGCGTAGCCTCCTGTATGTTGGGAAAATTCTCCCAATAGTCGGTGACATAGTAGTTAAGCACGCGACCGCAGGGCACATACACTGGCACATAGTTGCTAATACCGTTGAATGTATTTTCTGATATTATTGGCGGATTGGTTGGCTTTGCTGTTATTGCCGTAATTCCCGAACAGCCCCAATATGCGCTGTCGCCTATCTGTGCCAAGTTGCGTGGCAGGGTTAGCATTCCCTCGAAGCGCGAACAGCCATTGAATGCCGATGCGCCAATGCTTGTAAGTGTTTCGGGAAGCGCGGGAGAAACCAGCCTTATGCAACCGCTGAAAGCATTGTTGCCAATAGTTTGCACCGACTTGCCTATGTTTGCCGACGACATTCGGAAGCATCCCTCGAAAGCACCGTTGCCTATAGTGCGAGCCGAATCGCCAATGTTTACCTGCACAAGCCTGTCGCAGTTGGCGAAAGCGAAATCGCCCACCGAAACCACATTGCGAGTATCGAGCGAAAGAAGATTGTCGCAGTCGGCAAAGGCATTGGAACCAATTGAAACTAAAGAATTTGACAAAGAAAGTGATGAAAGCACATCATAATCATAGAACGCATAATCGGGCAATGATTCAACATTTTCACCAAGAACCAAGGTCTGCAATGTTGACCTAAAAGGATTGAACGGAGAATTACTATTGTAGTTTAACCACGATGTGCAATTTCTTGCATTGTAGTGAAGATAACTTACTGGACAATCTACAAAAGCATTATCACCGATAGTTTCCACTGACGAACCAATATACAATGAATCTATACCAGAACAACCAGAGAAAGCACTTTCCCCAATTGCTTCAACTGAATTTGGGATAGATAACAACCCAGAAATACCTATACAATTAAAGAAAGCGAAGTTTCCTATATTTGTAACCGAATTATGAATTGTAACAGATGTAAGACCTCTGCAATTATAAAATGCAGAAGCATCAATGGTCGTGACAGAACTTGGTATTGTTACAGATGTCAATCTGCTACATCCATAAAAAGCCCCATATAACAAATTGCCACCAGTTACAACGACACTTCTTAACCTACTTGGAATATAATAAGTAGCATTATCATTATTATTATAATATTGTCTTACTGCAATTCCTCCATCATAATTTGAAGTTCCAAATATATACCCGAAAAGTGTGGAAGCAGAAGCTTCTGTTGTCGTTATACTACCACCGACAAATGGAATAGTTATTTCTTCTAACCCACTGCACCCTCCAAAGGCAGAACTGCCTATGCTCGTAACAGAATTGCCGATTGAAACTGATGTTAATCCTCTGCAACTAGAAAAAGCATAATTAGGAATTGTTGTTACATTATTTCCTATATTCAATGTTGCTAATGATGTACAGCCTTGGAATACTGGATAATCATTGCTACCCATTCTTGTACAATTCGCTGCATTAAAATAAACAGATACAAGACCGCTACAATTATAAAAAGCAGAATTGCCTATTCTATTGACAGAATCAGGAATTGTAACTGATGTAAGTCCGCTACAATTGGAAAAAGCATTTGCTGGTATGTTAGTAACATTACTTCCAATATTTAATGTCATTAATGAAAAACATTCATAAAATACTGGTTTGTCTGCAGTTCCCATTGTAGTACAATTTGAAGCATTAAAATAACATTCATTTAATCTATCACATCCGTAGAAAGCATATTCACCAATTGTCGTTATATTACTTGAAATATGTAATGATTCTAAACATAATGCTTTTGCAAATGCATATTGCTTTATTTCTGATACTTGTTCTGGAATATCAAGTTCTGTAACTAAAGTATTATTTACAAATAAATTGTGAGCATAATAAATCGGATTAGACATTATATCAGCAAATCCGATATTGCACCATCCTATTATAGAACCATTATAAAATACTGACGACAATTCAGTACAGTTAGAAAATGCAGAACTCCCTACATTTACGACAGAACTTCCGAGTGTCAACGAAGATAAACTTGTACAATCTCCAAAAGTTAAGCTACCTATATCGGTCACTGATTCAGGAATAATTACAGAAGTTAAACTGCTACATCCAACAAATGCAGAGTTTCCTATGCTTGCAACAGAAACCCCGATTGTCAATGACGATAAATTTGAACACCCTTCAAAAGTCGAATTTCCTATGGACAATACAGAATTAGGTATTTCGATAGAAGATAAGCTACTACATCCCTCAAATGCAGAGTTTTCTATGCTTGTAACATAATCTCCGATTAATAATGACGACAAATTTGAACATCCCTCAAAAGCTGAAATTTCTATGGTTGATACTGAATTAGGAATAGATACAGACAACAAACTAACACACCCCTTAAAAGTGGAGTTGCTAATGTTTGTAACAGAATTTCCGATTGTCAATAAAGACAGGTTTGTACAATTTAAGAATGCAGAATTTCCTATAGTTAATACAGAATTGGGAATGCTAATAGAATTCAAACTGGTACATCCTTCAAAAGCAGATTCTCCTATACTTGCCACAGAATCCCCTATTATAAACGCAGACAACCCAGAACATCCTTTAAATGCAAAACTTCCAATGGATAACACGGAATTAGGAATAACTACAGAGTCAAGATTGGAACAATCATAAAAAGTATAGTCAGGAATATTGGTCACTTCCTCTCCAATATTCAGGACATCTATATTAGGAAAAGCAGAAGATGCTACAGTAGTACAATTTTGTGGGTTAAAATTTACAGTATTTAACGCACATCCCTTAAAAGCATTGGCACCAATCCTTTTTACATATTTAGGGATTGTTATAGAAGATATTCTTGCTCCATTAAAAGCATTCGCTCCAATTTCAACTACATTGTATCGATGTCCTCCATTAGTTACATATTCAGGGATTGATGCTCCATTGGGAAAAGTATTATAATATGGAGATGTTGAACGCTCTGGTACTATTTTTACACCATCAGTCACAATCTCAAAATATAACGAATAACTATTGTAATACACCCTAAAATCATAGGCAAGTGCCTTATTTACAATAGCAAACGCGAAAACAAATATAACGAATATCCTTTTCATACTGCACATTTTATTGTTCAGAACTTTTATCTTCAATAAATTCAAACATCTTTTTCCAATTATTTATCTTTTCCTGTCTATTTGAATCTGTTTTGTCTTCTATTTTTATTTTACACATTTCATTGATAAATTCATATGCAAAAGTACCACTGCCTTGACTGCTATATTTATTTGTGATAAGAGAACATAAACAATCAACCTTTTTGAAATTCACATTAGCTATATCAATATGTATTAACAAACTTTCTATCATTTGATATTGGAAACAGGCTGATTCATAATACTTAGAATAAAAATTCTCATCAGGATTCTCTAACCAAAATTTTTGTGATTTTACTTCATTCTGAGCCTCTTCGTAAAAAACATTTTCTAAATCAAAACGAGAGAAAAATGTTTGGCTGTTATTCTCTGAGAAGATTAATTTCAAATAATTTGTTTCTTTTAATTGTGTCTGAGACACAGAACTATTTGTATAAACCCATTTTAGTTCGTCTATAAAATCCTTGTTGTGAGAATTTATCAATTTTCTAAAAAATATAGCTATAGAATTTGTGAAGTTAACTTGCTTTTTTTCAAAAGACTTATCTGAATCGAACCCTTTACTTTCTATTTTTGTAAAAACTTCCAAAAGAAATAATGGAGAAACCTTCACCACATTACCTATAAAACTACTATCAGCAATTATGTCTGATAATACACAAATACTTAGTGATTGTTTGGTGTGAACATTGTTGCTGCTATCTTCTATTTTTGGAGTTGCAGTTGTTTCTGATTCTTTTTGCGAAATAATATCATCAATAGGCTCATTTTCGTTTTTAGCCTCACGGATTCTCGTTTCTTCATTTATTTTAGATATTTGTTTTTTTATACCCTCAATATGGTATCTTTCTATGTATGAAACAAGCAAGTCGGTTTTGTTAGTGTATATTAAAGACTTATAATGCTGTATTATCTTATCATTATTGCTGGGTGGAAAATACTTCCACACTCCTAAATATAGAAAAAATAAGACAAAAAAACAGATAGAGATTATGTACGCCCAAATATTTGCAGGTATGCCGTCATCATTCATTAGAAAAGGAATATATATCCCCCTTTCAAAAAAGCAATCGAAGAATATTAAGTAATTGACTGACATCATAGTGAATACAATTATAGTAATAATACAGCAATTGAATTTTAAGCGAAACATTTCCCTACTTATCGCTGCATAAATTGACATTATAGTCAACAATATTCCTATAAATGTAAAGAAATCACTTGATGTCATAATCAATCAATTTTTACTCCGTTCCAAATTCCTACCATTACTAATAATGTTATTCATCATCAAATTGTTCCAAGAAAACCATATCTTTATTCAGTTCTAAATACCCTTTCCTCTCCATACACCGTACCTGCACCATTGGTGGCGTAGGCGCGTACATAGTAGGTTGTGCCGCTGCTAAGGTTGTAGAGCTGGCTCACAAAGTCGCCCAAGCCTGCTCCGTCGGAAGTGTGTGGACTAGCAATAGTGGGGTTTGGTGTGGTGCTGTAGCATACGCCACGCGCTGTTACGGCAAATCCACCATCGGCAGAAACAGAGCCTCCGCAGGTTGCAGATGTAGCCGTTACAGCAGTAACCTCGGATGTAGTAACCGTTGCCAATCCACTTAGAGTAGTAAACGACATCTGCTCGCCGTAGGCAGTGCCAGCCTCGTTGGTGGCGTAAGCTCGCAGATAGTAGGTGGTATTGGGTTCAAGGTTGGTCACAGAACTAATGAAAGAGCCAAGCCCAGAGCCGTCGGAAGTGTGCGAGTTGGAAATGGTAGGCTGCATTGTAGTGCTCCAGCATACGCCACGCGCAGTTATGGCAAATCCGCCATCGGAAACAACATTGCCACCGCTTGATGCAGTAGTTGGCGTAACAGACGAAACAGCCACCGTTGTAACGGATGGAAGTCCGTCGCAGGTGGTAAAACTCAACTGCTCGCCATAGCTTGTGCCAACGCCATTGGTCGCGTATGCCCTTATGTAATAGGTAGTGTTGTAGTGCAAAGTGGAAATCGTAGTCTCGAAAACGCCTGTGCCGTTGCCCACAGCCACAACGCTGTCGCGCAGTGTAGGATATTGCATTGTACTCCAGCACAAACCTCGCGAAACCACATCGGAACGCCCGCCGTCGGTAACATTACCTCCGCAATGCACCGATGTTGCCGTAACCGCCCAAAATTCCATTGTGCTTACCAACGGAAAATCGGGGCCAACGACATACACCGAACCGATTTCGTAGAACTGCTTGCCAAATCCCATTTCGGTCAAGGCAATAGTCCGCGACTCGTATAGCGAATCGGCTTCAACTTTCAGGTAGTATCCTTTCCCAGCAAGGTCGCAGTCAACCTCGATTTCAAAGCTTCCGTCGCGTCCCGAAACCACAGTAAGCGGAAGCAGTTCGCCGTCGGTAAGCGAAATGCGCGCATCGGCAACAGGATTGTTGGTTCGCTGGTCAAGAAGCACGCCACTGCATAAGGTTGTGTCGTATATGCCTTCCTTCTCCAACTGCTTTATGCAGGATGGAAACAAGAAAGAAAAAGCAACAAGCATAAAAATGAATACGAAGGAGGCTCTCCTTACCGAAATTATTCTTCCGATTTTAAATTGTCCTTTATCCATTTTCAATTCTAATTAGAATCTTACCGTCATCTGCACTCCAAGCGCAACATTATCCTGCACAGGCATTACACTAGGCGCAAACGACAAGCCGTCCTTGTATTTCGGACTTATCGAAAACGCCCTGTACAAGTTGAAAACATATACGGCAGCAGCCGTTCCCCAAGCAATGTAGCTTGTGGTACGCAACGAATTGTAGGTCTTTTTTGCATTGGAAAAATCCTCATATGTAACATTGCTGTCGCGCATAATGTCAAGCTGCCGTCTCGAAAATAGGTAGCAACCAGTACCGACACCAGCAAGAAGCACCTCGGATGTAAGAGTGATAATGCCCTCGCCATAATGTCGCTTGCCCATCTGCCCAAGACCGGGCACGAATGCAGACTTCAGCAAGGCTACACCATTGTTGTACTCGTGTATGTCGTTACAGCCATTGAATGTTTCCCATATCACGGTTATATTTCCCGCCACAGCCACCTGACATAGCACATACACACGAAACATTCCTCCCGAAACCTTCTCAACATATTCGCAGACCTTGTTCATCGGAATATTGAACTGCCTTGAAATCACTTCCAATGCAGTTCCACTCTGTACGGCTGCATTTACATCGGCGGCATCCACAGGTTGTCCCAGTCGGTTCGCCGTAGTCTGAAACACACGAGCAATAGCCTGATTCCTTGCATCTGCTTCGGAATACGCAAGTGCCGACTCGCACACATACATATATGTATTGTTGCCAGCCTTCGGCAGTTTTTTTGTCCACGCAGGAGTTTGTGCATTGGCGAATGCACCCGCCAACAATAGCAATATCAGAGGGAAAAGTTTCTTCATACGAATGTTTTTCCGTCAGCAAAAACAAACTAAGTTTCGTCCCTTGAACTCCGTACTATGTGAGTCAAGGAACGAAGCTCAGTTAGCGACAATCCTAATATTCTCCGCTCTTAATCTTTGCCATACGGTCTTCTGCGAACTTGCGGAACTGTGCCCTGTTGAACTCGATTTCAAGTTCTTCGCTGTCCGAAAGCGCGGTTGACATCTTGTCTAGCATTTCCTTCTTCGATACCCTAATGGCAGTATGCGACTGGTATGTACCCGCTTGTGTCTCATACAACTTTTCACAAGTCTTTTCTGCGTCATTAAGCATCTTCTGGACTACGGTGTTCATTTCGCCTTCCATTGCACGCTGAACCTTGTCCTGCTGTGCGCTACCAGACATAGTACGGCTGTAATCGGTTGCCAAACCAACTACAAAGCCACCTAAACGCTTCATTAACATACTCTTTGCTGCATCAAACGAAGCAGAACGGGCATTCTGCATATTGGTATTTTCGGCAGTACCCATACCAGTGAAATACTCCTCGGTGTCGTGGTCAAACCCTTCACACGGCAACTGGATTTCCTTCATACCTTTGTCCTGCGGCGTAACAACAGCCTGTTTCGATTTGCATCCTACGAATGCCATTGCAGCTAAAAACAATGCTGCGACTAAAACTTTTGTATTCATTCTTTAATAAAGTTTAAAATTATGCAACTACAAAAAAATCCTACCGCCACGGATTCCTTTTGGCAGAAAACTAATTTTAACAACACTTTCAATAGGCATACAAAAAAGCGTGGAATCCGTACTGTTGCTCGTTCCACGTTTCGAGGCTCTCGCATTGCCCATCCCTGCAAAAACGAGCAACGCTGAAGCCCACGCTGGTATATGGTTAGAGTAAACCATACTCAGCCGCAGGCATTCACCGTTGCTATTGTTTCGACAAGGATTCAAAATTTGCGAGATTCCGAAACGCCAAAACAAAGCGTCAGTAAACGCCTTAAATATATGTCGTCCCCGCCCTCCCGTCGCAAGCGACTTACCGGCGAGAGACAGGACAAAAGTACAAAAAATATCTATTGGTGAAATAAATCTTGGGATTTTTTTGAAAATTCACAACTATTGCAAAGACTATAAAATGTAAAATCGTATGCGTGAATATTTTTGTAAAAGAAATTTAGGATTAAGCGTTCGGTGGGGTTGTAATGAGATAAGGTATTTGCTGGCGGATTACAAATCCTTATATTCAAGACTTTCGGATTAAAAATCCGAAAGGACATGTTTTTTTGAAAAGCGAATTGGAAATTTCTACTTCATAGAATCTAGTTTCCGCTCGGCAAAATGTTCGCGGGCAATTGCTATGGCTCGCTGCAGTTTTTCTGCAAGCAGTTTCTTGTCGGGCAGTTGCGTATAGTACTGGGCAACTTTTATCGGGCTGTTGTCGTCAAGCATAAGGTATTCGATATGCTCGGTGTTCCCTTCGCTGCAAAGAATCAGGCCTATTGGAGATTCCTCGCCTTCACGGCGTTCGTTTTGGTTCAAATAGCGCAGATACAACAGCATTTGTCCCTCGTATTCGGGCTTAAACTTGCCAAGTTTCAAATCAATTGCCACCAAACGCCTCAATGAGCGATGGTAGAACAGCAAATCGATGTAGTAGTCAACGGCATCAACCGTAATGCGCTTCTGCCGTCCAAGAAAAGCAAAATCGGTCCCCATTTCACAAATGAAATTCTGCAACTGCGACACAATAGCCGTTTCCAAATCCTTCTCCGAAAACATGTCGGACAACCCAAGCATATCAAGGAAATAACTGCTTCGGAAAACAAGGTCCGGATTTAGCGTATTATCGTCTTTCAACTGGTCAAGTTCCTGCTTTATAACCTCTTCGGGCTTGCGACTGATAGCTGTACGCTCATATAACTGCGCATCAATCTTTGCGTCAAGAGTGCGAGTATCCCAATGCTCAATTCGGCACATCTCCATATAAAACTGGCGAGCAAGAGGGTCTGATATCGCAACAAGAGTTCTAATATGAGTCCAAGTGAATTGGGTACGCACTGCGTACCCTATTTCTTCTTCTGTAAAAGTATACGCAACGCGTATACAATGTTTCAAACTTTCATATCCCCATCCACTGCCGTATTTATCAGTCAGTTTCGCAGCCAAATTCTTCACTATTTGCTTGCCATATTCGGCTCGCTGGTTATAAAGCACATCTTCCTTAATGCGCTTACCCACATACCATTTCGTCAGACAAATTTCGGAATTGACATATACAGCAACCCTTCTTCGTGCATTGTCTATAATGCCACAAACATCATTGAACAAGTTTTTTTCTTGTTTGTCTGTCTTCAATATGTCCGTTTCGTTTTCCATAAAAAACACAAAGCGTCAGTAAACGCCTTAAAATATATGTCGTCCCCGCCCTCCCGTAGCAAGCGACTTACCGGCGAGAGACAGGACAAAAGTACAAAAAATATGTATTGGTGAAATAAATCTTGGGATTTTTTTGAAAACAAAGGATATTATTGCAGGATGGCGCATCTAAGTTTTTGTTAAATGAGAATTATCCTTTAGCTCAATGAAGTTAACCTTTAGCTCAACGAAGCTAAATCGAAAAATCAAGTATCTGGCAACCGTACTTTGATTTTTTTTCGTATTTTCGCAACAGATTTACTAAAACAAAATGAAGAAAATTATCATCATCGACGGAGGCCCGCGCAAAACATTCAACACCGCCTCCATGCTCAGCAAGTTTGCCGAAGGTGCAACTTCAGCAAGCAATGAAATAGAAGTAAAAACAATACGCCTCTACGCCCTCGACTACAAAGGTTGTATGTCGTGCATGGCCTGCAAGATAAAGGGCAAGGCATCGAATGTGTGCAAATTCAAGGACGCGCTCACGCCAATTCTGGACGAAATTGCCAATGCCGACGGATTGGTGCTTGGCTCGCCCAACTATTTCGGCGAAATTACAGGTCAGATGCGAGCTTTTCTGGAAAGGCTGGCTTTCCCTTGGCTGTCGTACAACGACTACAGCATCACAGCTCCGAAGTGTATGCCCGTACTGCTAGTCGAAACCCAGAACGGCACCAAGGAACACAACAACTGCAATGGCTACGGCACAATGGAACACTGCATAGCACAAGCCCTCGGACAGCCAGAAAAACTGACTGCCTACAACACATATCAGGTCAAGGACTATGCCAAATTCGAGCTGGCAGGATTCTCGGAACCCGCCAAACGCCAGTACCGCGACGAGCATTGGGAGAATGACCTGCAGATGGCTTACGATGCAGGAAAACGAATGGCTGAGAAGATTCTTGCTCAGAAGTGAAATGTTTACCGAAAACAAACATGGAAACAAACACAAAGCAAAAGGTTATTCTCCTGACTGGCGCAAGCAGCGGCATAGGATACGACACTGCCGAAGCACTTGCAAAACAGGGACACAAGGTGTATGCCGCCGCACGACGCGTGGAGCGTATGGAGCCACTTCGCCAATATGGCATCGAACCGCTGAGCATGGATGTCACCGACGAACAGTCGATTGTGCAGGGCGTACAAGCTATCCTCGACCGCGAAGGGCGCATCGATATTCTCATCAACAATGCAGGCTACGGCTACTTTGGTGCCGTGGAGAATGTCCCCATCGACGATGCACGCAACCAATTAGAAGTCAATATTTTCGGATTGGCACGGCTTTGTCAGCTTGTACTGCCGGCAATGCGCGAACAGCATAGCGGACGCATAATAAACATCTCGTCGGTGGCAGGCAAGACGGTATTCTACTATGGAGGCTGGTACCATGTGTCGAAATATGCCGTCGAGGCATTGAGCGACGCGCTACGCATGGAAGTCAAGCCATTCGGCATCGATGTAGTCATTATCGAACCTGGCGCAATCAAGACCAACTGGGGCATAATAGCCGCCGACCACCTAAAAGAGACATCTGAAGGCACAGCATACGCCGACACTGGCACGATGATGGCGCAGAACTTGCGAAATATGTACGAATCGTCAAGTCTGTCGGCTCCATCGGTAGTTCGGAAAGCCATTTGCCGTGCCGTCAATGCCCGCCGTCCCCGAGTGCGCTACCGCATAGGACGCCTAGCGACAAGCATCGTATTTTTCCACTGGTTGCTCCCTTCCCGCTGGTGGGACGGTTTTTTGCGGATAATGGGAAAAAGGAAGTTGATGTGAAAGCCAAAGCACAATTAATAATCTTATTACAAACAACTTACAAAAATATTTCCAAAATTATTCTCTGTATTTGAAGAGAATTTTGTACTTTTGCATTCGGCAAAAGAATAAAAGAGAATAAAGAAGAATAAAAGAGAGTAAAAGAGAGTAAAAGAGAGTAAAAAAGAATAAAAGAAAGTAAAGGGAAATATCAATGGGCAATCAAAATAATCTTCAGCGCATGTTTAAGCCAACATTTGGCAACCGTCCAGAGCAGTATATTGGCAGAGATGGTGTAATAGAACAGTTTATGGAAGGACTGAGTGAACCTGTAGGGTCGCGCAATCGCTGCACACTGTTTCTCGGACAACGCGGTATGGGTAAGACCGCCCTGCTACTCGAACTCAGCGACCGTGCATCGAAAGCCGAATATGTGGTAGCCCGTGTGACTGCGCACGAAGGAATGCCCAAAGCCATAATTGAACAATTCCAACTAAATGGTTCCCAGTACTTCAATGACGATAAGCGAAAAGTGACTGGCGTGACAGCGGGGGTGCTGGGGTTCTCTTTTGGTCTAACTTTTTCCGAAGCAGCAGAGCGACAATATGGTTTCCGTTCCAAAATGTCGTTGCTATGCGACAAATTCGCAGAAAAAGGCAAAGGTGCGCTGATACTTATTGACGAAGTTCGGACTTCTGCTGCTATGCGTGAAGTGGCAGCAGCCTATCAGGAACTAGTAGGCGACCAGAAAAATATTGCAATAGCAATGGCAGGATTGCCTCATGCTGTTTCCAGCGTACTTAATGACAGTGTCCTTACATTCTTGAACCGCGCGACCAAAGTTGAGTTGGGAACAATTTCCACCAATCTCATCAGGGCATACTACGAACGCTCGTTCAGTACAATTGGGATTACCGCTTCGGATGAAATCCTTGACCGCGCGGCATTGTCCACCCGAGGTTTCCCGTATCTCATGCAACTGATTGGCTACTACATAATTCAGTACACTCCAGAGAATGGCGCAGTTACTAGTGCCATTATGGACAAGGCGGAAAAAGCGGCCATGGAGGATATGGAGGACAATGTGTTTAAGCCTATTCTGTCTCCTTTGTCCGACAATGACAAGATTTTTCTTAAAGCCCTTGCGCAATGCGGAGGAACTGTAACCACAGCAGAACTGCAGAATGTTTTGGGAAAGAATGGACCCGCTATACAGCCTTATCGCAAGCGTCTAATTGAAGCGGGCATTATTGAAGCACCCAGACGGGGCGAGCTAGTGTTCGCTGTCCCTTATTTGCCAGAATATCTTTTGAAAGAATCGGACATATAATTTATTCCGCTCATGCCGCGGAGGCATTTACTTGTTATTCGCCCCTACAAATGATTTTCAGCGGTGCTCATGATTGTCTTCGACAATTGTTGGCAAAAAGTAAACAAAAACCATGTCCGCTGCGTCTGCTTCGCTAAAAATCGGTTACACTTCGCTAAAAGTCAGAAACTTGCCGTTTTATGCGCGTTGCGTTTAAGACGCGAACCCGCAAAAACGGCTTCAAACAGACTGATTTTTTACACTCCGTTCGTGTCATTCCGCAAAATAGAACGAACAGCACAAGGAACGGTGCTTGTGAGTTCATTTATGCGGAATCTCCCATTAGTAACACAAAGGAGATTGCGGATAACCGTCTTCACAACGCTCCTCATTCAGCATCGCGTGTTCCGACTGGTTTCCGCAATGACAGAAAAAAACAGCCAAGGCGGCAATCAAGGTATGCTCACTTCGTGTCGCGAGCTAAAGGTTCGCTTTCAGCGATGAGTAAAAAGGTCGCGGAAATCCGTCTTCGTTGAGATTAGCGACCGCCTACGGCTCATTTGTTGGATTGTCTATACCGAACTAAAAGTTAAGTTCACAGAGCTATAGTTTCATTTTTTTGTCAAGTCATAAAAACGAATTACCTTTGCCATCGCTTTGGAAGGAGTCGCCGTGATAGTCATGCAGCCCTCAATAAGCGCAAAATGACTTTTTATGGACTGGCTAACTCTTATCATCGCAGGCGGCTGCGAAATGGGCTTCACTTTCTGCCTCGGCAAATCGAAATGTGCTATTGGAAACGACTGGTGGCTATGGATTATCGGCTTTGTATTGTTATATGTATTGAGCGCGGTACTGCTCGCCAAAGCCACACAAACAATATCTATCGGCATTGCATATACGGTATGGACGGGAATAGGTGCCGTAGGTGCCGTGTTGCTTTCGATATTCTATTTTCACGAACCAGCCACATTCTGGAAAGTGTTTTTCCTTTGCACCCTTGTAATCTCCATTGTAGGACTTAAAATTGTAGAATAATATGAAATTCAGAACAATGCGCCGCAACAAGCAGCAACTTACACCCGAAGAATGCCAGAACATTCTTGACAAATCAACATCAGGCGTCCTTTCGCTCATCGGCGATGGCGGCTATCCTTACGGAGTACCAATGAGTTATGTCTATCACAACGGCAAAATATTTTTCCACTCGGCAACAACAGGACACAAAATTGATGCAATCGGCACCGAGGGAAAATGCTCGTTTACGATAATTGCCCAAGACGATATCCACAACGAGGAATATACCACCTACTTCCGCAGCGTGATTGTGTTTGGCAGAATACATATAATCGAGGATGAAGCCGAGAAACTTGCTGCCTTGCGGTCGTTAGGCAAGCGTTACAATCCAAACGACAATGCCGGACTACAGCGCGAAATCGACAAGGGGTTCAGCCATCTCCATATTCTGCGCCTCGACATCGAGCACATCAGTGGTAAGGAATCAATCGAACTTATCAAAGCAAACCGACAATGAACTTTTGCATTCGGGAAAAGAATTAAAGAAAGTAAAGGAGAATTTAACTCTTATTCCAAAGACAATAGCCTTTCATAAATTTGCCTGTCAATATCCTTAAATACGCAGAATACCACCTGCTTGACTGTAGTATTCCGATTTGTTTCAAGGAAATGACAAACGGTCTTCACGGCTATTTCTGCCGCCAACTGATTTGGGAAACTAAACTCACCAGTAGAGATACAACAAAATGCAACACTCTCAAGATGATTTTCATCAGCAAGTTGCATAACGGAACTGTAGCACGAAGCTAATTGATTCCGCTGAAATTTCATTGGAATGCCATCAGGAATAATAGGACCTACCGTATGGATTACATACTTGCAAGGCAGATTATAGGATTTCGTGATTTTGGCCTGTCCTGTCGGTTCCTCGTTACCTTGCCGAAGCATCAAGCGATTGCATTCCTCGCGCAGTTGCACACCTGCTGCAGAATGAATGGCGTTGTCAATACATTTGTGTAAAGGATGAAAGCACCCTAGCATTCGACTATTAGCCGCGTTCACGATAGCATCTACTTTCAATCGGGTAATGTCGCCTTGCCAAATTTGAAGTCCTTGAGCTTCTGATAACTGAACTATTCCCTTTTCCTGAAGTTGCGCCTGTAATTCCTCATCCTGCAAACGCAAAAATTCCTCGCCGATGGGTTTCGGTTCTCGCACATTGCACAAGGCACGGAATAAGTTCCGCTTCTCTCCTATGCTTTCAGGAATTTGTATCTCCGAATACTTGGGGTCTTCTTTTAGAAGATACTCTATGAGATAATCAAGTCGGTTCATAAATTCGATAATAACCGGTTAAACACTTCGTTAACATCAGCATCGATAACAATAGACCTGTCTTTGATTTGTTCCACGGTAAAGGCTTCGCCAAGATTAATTGTGGCGTACGTGGCATTAATGTTTTGCATTGTCCACTTCAAGAATGGCACCTTGAATATAATTGGAGTATTGCTGCCACATCCCAAGTCCAAGTACAAAACCTTGTCGTCCTGATGCTTATTTATGAAATCCTCGTAGCGTTTTGATGCCGCATGCCAGCCGTCATCCTCAACAAATGTTTCATCTGACCGCAAGTTCACATCCATTTTTCTACCGCATATCGGACAACGAGGCACCAAACTAGACGGAATTCGCATATTTTTTTGCTCGGCAATCATTCTTATGATTAGTTTCTCGTTGTCGTAAGTCTTTTGATGACAAGGTTTTGAACATTGAAACAAGCCATAATCCCCCTGAGTGTAAAATAATCTTTGCTTGTCGAATCCGGCTTTTTGAAACTGGTGGTCAACATTGGTGGTAATGACAAAATAATCCTTGTCCTTCAGCAATTTGAGCAAGTTTTCATACACAGGCTTAGGGGCTGGAACATAGCGGTTATAGTAAATATGTCGGCTCCAATATGCCCATTTCTCCTCCTCGGTTGCAAAAGAATAAAATCCAGCCGTGTACATATCGGAGAAACCATATTTCTCGATGAAATCGGAGAAATACCGCTGGAATCGTTCTCCAGAATAGGTAAATCCAGCAGATGTGGACAATCCAGCACCAGCACCTACCACTATGGCATCAGAGTTCAGTATGGCATATTTCAATTTTTCTACTTCCATAAATTATATGCGCCTACAAAATGCAAAAATAAGTTTTTTATTGTCTGACCTGAAATCTTTCTCCAACAAAACCGTTTGAAACGGCACCAGTCATAAGGTCAAAATGCTTGAATACCGGTGGTGTCGGATTGAGGTCAAAATAATCTATGGTGGCAACCGGTAGGACAAAATATGCCAGTTTGTCGTAAGTTGTGTACAGGCGTGGCAATACTGGATTGTTCTCGTATATCCAACGCTTGGTTTCATCGTCCACATCAAAGGTTACCGCACCACTACAACGCACTGAAATACGATTGTCCGCAGCAAGTATCTCAATGTTCGGATTATCCTGCAACTGCCTGTAAACCGACTTTTCGGGCGAAGTTGCGAAATACAAACGAGAACCATCGATTCGCATAATCTGGAACAAGCGCAGTTTAGGAAGACTGCCCTCGCAAGTTGCAAGGACAATCTCATTATGATTTCGCAAAAATTCCAATGCCGTCTGCATAATACCTAATTAAGCAGCCATTCAACAATTTCGTCGGCAGCCTTCAAGTCGGCAGGCTTTTCCATTATGCTTCCTGGAACATTGGCATCACCAGCCACATGAGCCTTGTAGTCGCGGAAACCAGCAGTTGCAAAACTCTTCAGATTTGTTTCGACCATCTGCGTATATACATTTACTGGGCCGAAACCTGCGAAAAAGTAACCTGCCAACTTCTTATCCTTGCGACCAGCCATCGAAAAATCGGGCTGTGTGAAATCCATAAAGGAATAAGTACGGTCAAGAAACGCTTTCAACTGGGCAGGAAACTGGTCCCAATGCACTGGAGCAAGAATAAGCATTGCGTCACAAGAGTCAATTTCTGGAATCAACGATGTGAAATCATCATTCTGTATGCAGTTTGGCGTATGCTGACGCTTGCAAGCATCACAGGCAAGACACGCGCGAACATCTTTCTTGCCGATTTCGAACAATGTTACATCTGCTTTACCTTTAAGTTGCTCTGCAATGCGATTTTCCAATGCATACGAATTACCTTTCATCCTTTTGCTTCCGTTGACGATAAGAATCTTTTTCATAATCCAATTTGATTTTGAATGATTATACATAAATTTAACTATTTTCGGCACAAAGGTACTATCTTCTTGTATATCAAACAAGTAGATACTAGAAAGTAAGTCACTTACCAAAAGGTTAGTATTGGCGTTATAAAGCGATTATAGGCGAAAAAAAATACAACTTTTTCCACAGTTACTTATTTTTACACAATTTCTCAACTACACTTACTCTCTTTCGGAAACTTTTGTATTTTTGTGCGATAAAAAGTATCGAGATGCGTAAGATAAACAAGGAAGTTGACCCAAATTATTTGAATTGTCCAATCAGACAGGTAATCGACAAATTTGGTGACAAATGGTCGTTGCTGGTTATGTATCATCTGCACAAGAATGGCACTTTGCGTTTTGGTGAGTTGCACCGCGATATGTCCGACTGTTCCCAGAAAATGCTTTCGCAGACACTGAAACGCCTTGAAAATATAGGATTGATTAAACGCGCAATATATCCAGAAGTGCCACCACGTGTGGAATATACGATGACCGACCGAGGCGAAAGCCTTATACCGCACATTTCTGCTCTAATCGGCTGGTCCTTAGAACATTTTGGAGAAATCGCTGAAATCGAAAATCATCGCAAATGATTGTTACTAAAAAATCAAAGCAATGAACATCGAAGAAGTAAGAGCATTTGCATTGGGTATCAGTCCAGAGGTTACCGAGGAACTGTTTGCCGAAGAGTGGATTTCGTGGTGCATTGGCGGCAAGTGGTTTATGCTTATGCAACTCGATGCACCAGAACCGCGCGTAGCCGTGAAACTGCCCCCCGAAATAGGTCTGGAACTGCGAGACAGATATTCGGGTGTGCGTCCAGCCTACCACATGAACAAAACGCACTGGAATGACTTGTACCTAAACGAATTAAGCGATGTTTTTGTAAAAGAACAGATAATCGCTTCGTATAATTTGGTGAGGTCAAAGTTGCCAAAGAAAAATTTCGGGATGACAAAAAAACAGAAAGCTTATGAAACCAAAAATACAAATTGAACTTGTTGACAAGAAAGGTTCGTGCAACTGCCATCGTGGACACAAAATCGGTGACATCTGGGACTTTGACACCCAGCGCGGCGAGATTTGCCCTATGGCTATGCATGTGCTGTTTCCGTACATTGACATTCTACGCTATGGCGGTACGCTACCACGAATGACCGACAATTCCATTTGCGTCTGCTGTCCCGATGCCGATGTAATTAATATCTTTAAGATTACAAAGGTGGAATAAGGTGATAACTGTTTCTCTGTAAGGGGTTTAGTGAGTTTTGTGGTGATTTTGACACAATAACCCTAAATCTTACTCTTTCTAAAACGGAGGAAATGTTGTTATTTTGCACCGTAAATAATAAACATTATACTGACTTTTGAATTTTCAACTATAATATATGCGATTGACCACACTGGCACGGCTATGGCTTTTCCTTCTGGTATCACAGATATTTTGGGGCGGATGCCGTCGGATGTATTTTTTTGAAACCGTCAAGTTCATAGTGTTACCTGAGGGTCTTTCCACCTTAAAGCACCGCACCTTCTATAATTGTATTAGGCTCAATTCGATTGTTATTCCTAATAGTGTTATCCTTATCAAGTCTGGGGTATTTCATAATTGTAAGCAACCATCATACATTACGATACCTCCTAGTATTACGAGTATTTAGTATTATTTTGTAGTTTTATTATATAGTATTCATATGAGATTCGACAATTTAGATTTAAGGCCTAGTGGACCACAAACAGGGTTATCTGCTTTTGATGGTAATGATTATTTAGGAACATATCGTTCATTACACGAGTTTGTGCTTGATCTTGTATATAGGTATAGTGTAGAAAACATTGATGAAATTATCAAAAAATTCAATCTTAGCGCCAATCAATATACTATTATACCATATAAATATAGAGGGGTATGCAGTGAAATATTTTGGCCGATGGATCAAACCCCTTTTAGATATGTATATTATTGTAATACGCTTTCTGAACTATTCGAAAAATTTGAGTTTCACGAGAAGCGTGCACAAGAATATGAAAACTATTTCTATTATGGCCCCCAAGGTTCTGGAATACATCTATTTAACAAAGAAAAAATGAAATATGAATTTTGGGTTGGAGGAAATGATATTAAAACAGTATCTGACGTTATGGAACAAGTTAAAAAGGAAGGGTTGACAATTCCCTCTAGTCTAAAAGATGAATTTGATCAATTGAAGGCATTTGATATCTTTATTTCACATAAAAGTGAAGATTATAAAATTGCGAAGAAAGTTTATGATGTCTTATGTAAAAAGGGCAGAAAGATATTCTTATCAGAAATAACTCTTCCTGCAGTTGCAAATACTGATTATACAGCAGAAATTAGTGATGCTTTAGACCATACAAAGCACTTAATAGTAATTGCTGATAATATTAACAAAATATCTTCTGGATGGGTAAAGTATGAATGGAATGCCTTTCTTAATGAGAAATTATCAGGCAGAAAAGATGGCAATGTATTGACAGTTATTACTGATAATATAAATATTAACGAACTACCTTTGGGACTTAGACAGTTTGAGGTAATAAACATCAATAGTATTAATCAAATTGAAGAATGGTTTTCTGACTAAAAGACATATTAACTTGTATATCTTTCTAATCATTAGGAACCTCCCAGAGTTGTCAAGGTTGTCTTCTTTTTTCTCAACGTTGTCTGCCAATGTTGTCTGGATTTGCAGCCTGTTGTGCTTATTGGGCTTTCAGCCCGCGAGGAAAATGAATCCAATGTTGTCTTATTTTTTCAAAGACAACATGGACAACTAAGACAACTTTTTCCTGCTTGAATTGAAATGTTGTCAAGAGTTGTCAAGGTTGTCTTCTTTTTTCTCAACGTTGTCTGCCAATGTTGTCTGGATTTGCAACCTGTTGTGCTTATTGGGCTTTCTGCCCGTGGTAATTTTAAAGAATTAGCCATGCTGATATAAAATTGTAGCGGCGCAATGCATTGCACCGCTACAAATTATTATTCGTAAATTCCCGTTTAGTTCTGTGAAGCGCAGACAGGACGAATAGAGAACCCTAATAAACGTTGGTCGTAGCGCAAATAGTAATCGTCCTCCGAATTGAAACGGAGGTTCCACGCGCCGTCCGGCTCATCCGTGGCGAGCGAACTAGACCAGTAGTTGCCGAAGATACCGTCATCGTCGAGTTCATTATCGATGCGCGAGCCAGCAACGGGAAGGAAAATAGAATTGCCATTGCTACTACTTGTAACCAACATCCCCTTTATGTTATTCTGCGTAGTCCAAGTCAAATTGCAATTGTCAATAAGTTCCTGTATTTCGTCTTGTGTAGGTATTCTCCAACCTGCACCCCATTTTGCAGTGGCGGCATCGTCAGAGACTTCAAGTGTTGTAAGATTGTCAGTAAAACCGTCGATTCCATAGTTTTCTTTGTTGCAGTACTTAGTTAGGGAAGTATAACCACCATTGCTATAGCGATAAGTGCTCCAATTGTAAGTAGTCTTTGGGGTTGTTTCGCCCCAAGCAAAATAGTCGCCGTAGCCATCAGGGGTGGCTGCACCTACATTGCAGGTTGCCCACTTTGTGCCACTTGGCAAACCAAGGTCAACCCAGTTGTGTCCATTTAATGTGCCTTGTCCGGATGTCGGATTTGTACCGTTGCTTGTCCACTGTGCGTACAAGGTCATGTCGCTGGTAACTGTTAGCGTATATCCATCGGGATAAGAAGCACCGCTACCATTAGACATAGTATTCCAACCATTAAAAGTATAACCGTCATAGGTAAATGCATTGCGTGTAAGTGCTTGCGATTCACCTTCAGTAAAGGTCTGTGCGGCCATTGTACCAATGCCACCATTTGCATTAAACGTTACGGTGTAAGTCTCCTTCTTCTTGCAACCGCTTATCGCCAGCATTCCTGCCAAGGTAACGACGGCGAAAATCATCAAGTAAAACTTCTTCATATTTCTATTGTTTTTATTTGTTAATACATAAGTTATTTTCAGTTAATAGATTGCATCATTTGCAATACATTAAACAATACATTATACGAATTGCAAAGATAAAAATTTGAAATTAATTTGCAAAAATATTTTTGATATGGGAGGGAATTTGTAATGGAAAGAATAATGGTTAGTGTCTTTGTTACGTTTCCTTTTGCCATAAATTCCACATTAAAATAGAGCTAAATTTATATAAATAACCTTATTATAAATGACTTATAAAATTATTTACCCAATCATTCTTTGTATGTGAATGGAATTTTGTACTTTTGCATTCGGGAAAAGAATAAAAGAAAGTAAAGAAGAATAAAAGAGAATAAAGATGAGCATAGAAACCAGACTCTCACAAATTTTACAATCATAATTTCACGACCTATACTGCACAAAAAAATCAATGAAACTAAAGAAACGGAAAATCAAGTATTCGGCAATATTCTTTATCTGCTGGTTTGCATTTTTGGTCATTCTGGTTGATGTAGTCCTGAAATTCCAGACATTGGTTGATTATTTCGGGTCGTACGCATTGGTAGAGGTTGGACTATTGCTGTTGGTCATTCTGCCGACATTGGCAGTTTATGTATTTACAAAGGAATAAAAAGATTAACCTTGCTGATATAAAATTGTCGCGGCACAATGCAATGCGCCGCGACAAAATATTGAAATACCAATCGTAAATTTCTATTGGGCGAAAACAGGACGAACTGACCGTCCAAAGCGGCGGTCGCCGTCGTCGTTATCAGTATTGCAGTAGTCCGAATCGAAGATGATGTACCAAGCGAATTGCAATTTATAAGTCGTAACATAGGAAGTAGACACGCCACGACCTAGTTCTATAATGACATTTGAATAATTGTAAAGGAAAAATATTATTTTTGCAAAATAATGTTAGCAACATAAACAACTAAAACGCATGAATAGAGAAGAACTATTGGACAAACTGAATGACATCGAATGGGATGATTTTGAAGTCAAGGAAGCTGCTGCCGGTCTGCCCAAAAGCATTTGGGAAACGGTTAGTGCATTCAGTAACACTTCGGGCGGCTGGATAGTTCTAGGAGTAAAGCAAAATGGCAAGAAGTTTGAGATACAAGGCGTTTCCGATGTTGAAAAAACAGAAAGTGACTTCTTAAACATATTGAGAAGCGGGCAAAAGATGAACTTCCCTATTTTTCCAGAAGCAAAAAAGTATGACATTGACGGAAAGGCGATTCTTGCGTTCCGTTTTGAATCGTCACCACATAAACCTATTTTCTTTTCTTCAATAAACAATACATTTATAAGGTCAGGTTCTGGCGACCGACATGCATCAGACACAGAAATCGCAGCCATGTACCGAGACCAGATGTTTGGATTCAAGTCGGAAGAAAATGTTGCTGGCACAAGTTTCGCTGATATAAGTCCTGTCTCGCTGGAAACTTATCGTAATCATGTACGATATTACAATCCAAGTTTTCCGTTCAAGGATCTTTCTGACATTCGTTTTTGTGAACAAATTGGCATTATACGAAAGGGAGAACTTAATTTCGCAGGTTTGTTGATGTTTGGCAAACGCGAATCAGTAAGATTACATGTTCCAAATTTCTGGATTGATTATATGGAAATTCCTGGCACTTCATATAACGATGCAACTGTAAGATATTCGTTCAGAATGCAGGAGCAGGACAATATATGGGAATCGTTCCAGGCAATTGTACAAAGGTTAAGATTATACACAGACAGTCCATTTACCACAACATCAAGCATGGCATCACCCGAAGATGATTCGGAACTATATGCACTACGTGAAGGGTTGATAAACTTTTTGGCTCATGCAGACTATTTTAGTTCGATGCATCCAGTTATCCGCATATTCTCAAATCGCATAGAATTTAATAACCCTGGACGTTTTATGGTTGATATGGAGCATTTGCGCAACAGAATACAATCGAATCCCAGAAATCCAGGAATAATAAAGTTGTTCAGATATGCAAAACTTGGAGAAAATGCAGGATTCGGAATAAACAAGATGCTTAAATGGGAGTCGCTTACGGGCGAAAAGGTGACTTTTTCTAGTGATGTGGAAAGTGCAACCGTAACATATTTTAGGGTAAGAAATTCCACCTCTAAAACAGGGGGAAATACTACCCCCAAAAACAAAGAAAATACCACCCCCAACGAATTGGACGCAAAAGATTGTAAATCATTAAAAAACACATCAAATAAGCATCAAGATACTACCCCCAAAATTGAGGGAAATACTACCCCCAATGATACTACAGGAAAAAGATCCACAATATTGAAACTTATAGTTTCTACTCCAGACATATCCAAAGAAAGAATTGCAGAATTGCTGGGCATAAAGGAGGACGGCGTGAAATATCACTTGAACATATTGAAATCATCTGGAGTAATCAAGTGGGAAGGTCCATCTCGTGGTGGCAGGTGGAAAATTTTAAAATAGATTGCATCGGCAATTAGTTTAAAGACAACACCATTTGATTATGAAGAAGACTGTTTTTATCACAGGCGGTGCTGAAGGAAAACTATAACAAGGAGAATTGGAATAATGAGTAAATTGATGAAATGGGTGCTTGCCGCCATCCTCATTTGCGGCAATATGGTGCTGACTTCATGCTCGAAGAAGGACGAGCCTGAGGCACAAGACAATGCGTACACAGGGATACCGATTGTCATTTTCGACACCGACATCGGTTCATCGGCAGACGACCTTTTTGCATTAGAAATGCTCTACCGCTACGACGAACAGCAGTTGTGCAAGTTGCTGGGCGTGGTGGTGGACCGCGAGGGCGAAGCGAATGCTGATTTTGCCGATGCGATGAACACATATTTTGGTCATCAGAATGTTCCTATCGGACTGGTGCGGGATGGCATCAAGAATCCGAAGGTGTGGATAGACTATGCACATGTAGCCTATATGACCGAGGCAGATGGTAGCACACCGATGTTCCCGCGCGCCATCAACCAATCCGGGATGCGCCCCGACGGCTATCAACTCTATCGTCGTCTGCTTTCTCAACAGCCCGACCACTCGGTGAGCATTGTGACAACTGGCTTCGTCACCAGTCTGGCACAGTTGCTACAGTCGGAAGCCGATGAATACTCTGCCCTGAATGGTGTGGAACTTGTACGGCAGAAGGTGAAGTGCATCTATTTGCAGGGTGGTGTCTTCGGTGATGCCGAAGAGGCCGACTACAACTTTGCCCAGGGCATCACATTTGCGCAAACCTTCTTCGAGCTGTGGCCCAAGGAAGTGGACATGGTCTTTTCGCCTATGGAGGTGGGACAAGCCGTGGAATACACACCCGAGCAGGTCATCGCCGACGTGTCGTGGACAGACCGCCACCCCATCAAGCAGGTGTATATGACTTGCGACTGCAATACGGGACAGAGGATGTGGGATCCCATGTGTGTCATTCAGGCCGTGGAGGGTGATTCGCTCTTCTCCCTTAGCGAACGTGGCACCATCAGCATAACGCCGCAGGCCCACACTATCTTTACGCCGTCTGCCACAGGTAATGTGCGCTACCAGCTACCTGGCAATGCCCAGTGGGCTACCATGATGCTGGAGAAAATCAGGACGATGAATAAAATGGAATAAAATCAAGTCGCTGTGGTCTCCTGCCGACATTGGCAGTTTATGTATTTACAAAAGAATAAGGGGACAAAAAAGACAAATGTGGGAATTACGAATTCAATATTTCCTGCACTTTCTCAACAGGCACATTGGCACCACTAGCTACCTGCTCTACAGATAGCCCCATCTGGTACAGGCGAAGTATGGTTTCCTTCTTTTCCTGCTCAACGCCCTCTTTCCGTCCTTCTTCCTTACCTATCTGGATACCCCTGTCTTCCGATGTCCTCATCACGCTGTAGTAATCCCAGTAGTCCTTGAGGCTTTCGGTGTATTCACGACGGTCGGCTGGTGCATATTTGGCAATCTCGGCCTGCTCGAACAGACGGGTAAAGACACATTCCTGCAAGGCTGCCGGTCGTTCCATAAGACGGGCTAAATTGTGCAGGGCGAACATCCACTTGTCAAACATAGTGACCAGTTCGTCCTCAGTCTTGTTGAACTTCGGCATTTCAAGATAAATGAAGGTCAGCTTGTCGTAGAACACGTGCTTGTCGGCAACATCCATAAGCTTAATCTCGTGACGGAAACTGTCTTCCGGATACTCCTTGTCGGGGAAGCAGAAATTTAGCAAGCCAACCATATACACTTCATTCAAATGATAGTCCCACCTGCCTACTGGTGCCTGCTCGCGGATAGGCGTAGTAGCGTAATACAAACTACGGTCTTTAAAATAATACTGCTCAGCCTTCTGCATTTCCACGATAAACTTCTCACCATTTTCGAGTTCGCAATAGACATCAAACACGGTCTTGCGCTCGTCGTATCCGTCGCCAAGATGCTCGCCGTTCA